>Ga0172377_10002064_pt1 | contig 20542 bp, 17 predicted proteins | sample Pumphouse3metaG_FD_119749 | JGI IMG/M metagenome (GOLD analysis project Ga0172377, IMG submission 119749) | Leachate microbial communities from a municipal landfill in Southern Ontario, Canada - Pumphouse #3 metaG | ecosystem: Engineered > Solid waste > Landfill > Unclassified | place: Canada...
TGCTTACGTAGTTGAAATAAACGAAAATAGCGAAAAGGAAGATATTTTATTTATGAGTGAATTCGCACACAGTTCTATTAAGATCTATGCCCTTGGTGGTTTAGGTGAGGTTGGAAAAAACACTTATTGTGTTGAAAGTTTAAACGACCTCATTATTATTGATGCTGGAGTTAAATTTCCAGAAGATGATTTAGTTGGAGTTGATTATGTTATTCCAAACTACTCTCATCTTAAAGATAATAACAATAAGATAAGAGCTTTATTTATTACCCATGGACATGAAGACCATATTGGTGCAATTCCTTTCTTAATTAAATCAGTTAATATTCCGGTTATTTATGCTCCTAAACTAGCCGCAGCTTTAATACGTCAAAAACTTGAAGATCGACATGTTAGAACTAGTGTAAAAATTGTTGAATATGATCAAAACTCAGTCATTAAAGTAGGTGAATTTAAGGTTAGTTTCTTTAGAGTAACCCACTCAATCCCTGATTCTTTTGGTATTTGTATCGATACAAATGAAGGTCGTATTGTTACAACTGGTGATTTTAAGATTGATTTAACTCCAGTTGGACCTGATATTGAACTTGCAAAGATGACTCGTATGGGTCAAGAAGGTGTTGATTTATTGTTAGCTGATTCAACTAACGCAGAGAAAGAAGGCTGGACCCCTAGCGAAAAGAATGTCATTACTTCTATTAATGAAATCTTTGATCGAGCTCCTGGTCGTCTAATTATTTCTACATTCTCAAGTAATATCTCACGTATACAACAAATTGTTGATGCAACAATAAAACATAAACGTAAAATTATTATATTAGGTAGATCTATGGAAAATGCAGTTGATTGCGCTCGTAAATTTGGTTATATAAAAATTCCAAATGAAACGATAAAAGAAGTTAGCGAAGCAAAATCAATTCGCGATAATGAACTTGTTGTTTTATGCACTGGCTCACAAGGTGAACCAATGGCTGCTTTAAGCCGTATCGCTAATGGGATGCTTAAGGATTTACATATTCAAGCTGGTGATACCGTTGTTTTCTCATCATCTCCAATTCCTGGAAATGGTGTTTCAATTCAAAGAGTTGTTAATAATTTAACGCGATATGGCGCAAACGTCATTACAAATTCTATTTTTAGTGAAATCCACTCTTCTGGTCACCCATCAAGACAAGAATTACGTTTAAATTTAAAATTATTCCATCCAAAATACTTTATGCCAGCACATGGTGAATATCATATGCTTAAGCTTCATGCAGGAATCGCTGAATCTTTGGGAATGCCTAAAGATCATATATTTGTTTTAGCAAATGGTGATACTTTACAATTAAATAATCATAACATTAAAGATGGTGAAAGAATTCCAGCTGAAGATGTTTATATTGATGGTAACGATACTAATGGTGTCTCTACTGCTGTCATTCGTGATAGAAAAATTCTTCAAGATGATGGCATGGTTAGTGTTCTAGTTTGTCTTGATAGTAAAACTAATAAACTTATGTGCCAACCTAAAGTACAAACCGTTGGTTTTGTAAGTTATGGGAAAAACGAAGACCACTTAGTCCGTCATGCACAAATGCAAGTTGAAGATGCCTTAAATGAATTACTAGCTACAAACCGTGTTACTTTTGGCGATATTAAAAATACTATAAGAAGTATTGTTTCTAAATATTATTTTAGAAAGACGCAACGTAATCCAATGATTATTCCATTAATCATGAATAAGAACTAATTATGATAATCCTTGGTTCAACATCACCACGAAGAAAAAATTTATTAAACAAAATAACGAGCGATTTTAAAATAATCGCCCCTTTATTTAACGAAAAAACACTTCCATTATCAACAAAGCATTATGCTTTAGAAGAATCATACAATAAAGCAAAATCTCTTGAATCTAAAATTAATAAAGATGATTGTTTAATTTGTGTAGATACAATTGTTTTTTATAACAATAAAATCTATGGAAAACCAACAAGTGGCATAGAAGCCACATCGTTTTTAAATGAATTAAGCGGCCACGAACATGAAGTAATTTCTGGTTATACAATCATTTATAAAAATAGAATTATTAAAAAAGAAGTCATTTCCTATGTAGTTTTTAATAAACTTAATGATGAGCAAGTATGCAACTATATCAAAAACGTAAATGTTTTTGATAAAGCTGGTTCATATTCTTTTCAAGATGATAAAAATTATAATCTCATAAAAGAAACTCGTGGAAGTACCGATAATATTATGGGTTTCCCTACTGAAGAGATTAAAAAAGACCTAATAGAATTAGGCCTAATTTAAACTTTCTTCAATTCTTTTTAAATCTTTTCCTACAAGAATCATTTTGTTCGACATTGTAAGAATTCGTTCAACACCAATTTCTTTTAATTTTGGTTCGTCTACTTTTGAATAATCTTTTAATACTATGGTTAGTCTAGAACCATTTAAATTATGGGAAATAACATTATCTTTACCACCCAATAAATCATAAACTCCACTTAATTTCTTAACTAACTCCACTTCTTCAGCTTTAATCTTTTTGTTTTTCTTATTTTTGATTACAATTAAGCAAATTAATCCTATAACAAGCAGAGCAAGAATAATATAAACCCACCAATATGAAGCATTAAATTCGTTAAAATTCATCAATATTAAATCCATAAGATACATTCCCTTTTTCTTTTAAAGAATACTTATTTATTGTATCATATTTGTGTCAGAGGAAAACAAAAATGGCTACTAATATTGAAATCGAAGCAAAGTGTCTTATTACTAAAGAAGAATATAATAAAGTAATTACTTTTTATAAAGCTGATAAATATAAACGCATTAAACAAATTAATCATTATATTGATACTAATGATTTTGCTCTTAAAAATGCAGGTATTGGTTTGAGAATCAGAGAGAAAGATGATTTTGTGATGACTCTTAAAGCTCCACTTGCTGAAGGTTTACTTGAAAAGAATGAATCTATCACTTGGAAAGCTTATGAAGATTATCGCGATAACGATATTTTCCCAGAATGTTCAATTAAAGAAGTTATTGAAATGCTCAATATTGATCCAAAGAAACTTGAGATTCAAGCATCTCTAGAAACCGAACGTATTGAAATACCAAATTTTGAAAATAAAGGTTTATTCTCAATTGATAAAAATACCTATAATGGCATCGTTGATTATGAATTAGAACTTGAAGGTAATTCAATTAATATTGCAAAAGAAAATCTAAAATCTATCTGTGATGAAGTTGGTATCCATTACATAGATAATTTAAAAAATAAACAAGCAAGAGCCCTTGAAACAATAAAATAACTATCAAAATAGAGAACAATTAAGTTCTCTATTTTTTACATTCACTATTTGATGCACTTGGACAAGTACTACATTCTCCATGCCTTGGACAAGAATTATAAGCAACTCTTCTTGCGGCTGGAATAAAGGATGAAATTTCGTACTTGTTATATCCAACTTGAATCCTATTATCATCTACCATAATTGGTCTTTTAAGGATTGATGGATTCTTTATAATAAATTGAATTAATTCACTAATCTTCATATCATCAATATTAACCTTACCTTCTTTAATAATATTACTTCGAGTTGAAATAATATCATCAGTCCCGTTTTCAGTTTTTTTAATAATATCTTTAAGTTCCTCAGGATTTAAAACACTCGTAAAAATATTCTTTTCTTTATAAGGAATTTTATTTTCATCAAACCATTGTTTGACTTTTTTACAAGAAGCACAACTTGCTGAGGTATAAATTGTAATCATAGTTAAATTATATATAAGTTTAAGACCAAATAAATAGGAAAATTAAATATTTTTAAATATATTTTAAATAATCATTTAGATTTAAAATACTAAGCGGCTAAACCAACTAAATAAGCAAACCCTTCAATGATTCCTTTATAGACTTGACGAATTAATTGAACTTCAACTTTATCACCAATCTTTAAGTTCTTAGTTTTTTCATTTGTTAAGAAATCATATTTCTTTTTGAAGTAATAATCTCCTCCAGAATAAGCAATACATCCTTCAGTTCCACTGCAACCATAAATAAATAATTTTGTATTAGTGGTTAAACTTCTAAGATAGAAATCACCATATTGAGTTCCATCAGTGTTACTGCCATCCCATGAATCAAGAATTGCAGTTAAGTGATATTTATAAGCAAAGTCTTCATCAGTAGAAGCAACAAAATCATCGATAGTTGATTCAACCATTGGTGGTTCATCTAAATCATCAGTTGGATCTGCTTGACCAGTATATGGAACAAGATTTGTAACATTGTTTTTACTAATTTCATCTTTTAATACATCACGTATAACTGCGGTTGATGTATAAGTTTCTGTATTATTTAATTTTGTATCCATGATTTGCGCAAGATAATCAATAGTTCCAATATAATAATATCCATCAGCATCTTTAACGATATCTCCACTTGTATATCCCATCTTGCTACTAGTATCTAATAAATAATAATCAAGTTGAGCTTGAGTCAATTTACAAAGAGTGATGAAATTATCAAATGGTAAAGCACTTATTAACATTCCATAAGTTACTTTTCCACCATAGATATTAGCTCTTGCTCCACCATTATTAATACAAGCATAATTAACTTTATGTTTAAATTCATCTTGATTCTCATTAATATAATGAACAATTGCTTCGCTTGCGGCTTGTGCAACTGCAGTACGAGTTAAAAACTTTAGTGAGAAACCAACAACTTCTTCTTTTACAGCATTAATTTCTGTTTCGTATTTTGCGTAAACGGTATTAACCGCATCTGATTGACCAAGACAACTATTTAAAGTTGAGATGGTTTGACCTAAAGCATCACTAACTTTTGAAACATCGTTTTCTCGTTTAATATGTAAGCTAATTGACGATATTTTAGCTCCGTTTGCTCCACCCTCAACATAAGGAATATCGCCAATCGTACCATTTTGTACTGAATGATCGTGAGCTAAAAATATTCCATCAACATAGGTATGATTTGTAATTGGTGAGACACTATTTAATGATGAATAAACTGTATGATCTCCATCGTGAGTAGATAAAATTACCGCGTCACAATCTTCTTCACCAAATAAAACATCACTACATTCCTTTATATATTTAATTGGATTAGGAAAATCAAATTTATCAGAGATACTTCTTAAAATTGAAGTACCCATGTTTTCTTTTACAGCACCAATAACACCTAATCGATAATCACCTTTATCAATAATGGTATAAGGTTTTAAATAATCAGGTCTCTCGGTTGTTTCTGCTTTAAAAATATTACAAGCAAGTAATGGAAAGTCCATTAATTGTTCGTTTTCTTCAATAACACTTTCATCCCAATCAAATTCATGATTACCAATAGTCATTGAATCAAAACCAATGGCATTCATACATTCGGTAATTAACTTACCTTTATTTAGGTTACTATCAGCAGTTCCTTGCCACATATCACCACTCGATATAACAAATGTATTATCTGGGTTTTGTGTCTTTTTATTAATTAAGTAATTACCAATTCTACTCATTCCTGCAGCACTACTTGATTCAGCATATGCTCCATGGAAATCGTTAAGTGCGTAAACAGTAATATCACCTTCTAAATTAGTTGGTCTTACGACTTTTTCCTTGCTACAACTTACTAAAGATGTAAATAAAGTAAATATGGCAAACGACATTATTATTTTCTTAAACTTATTCATATTCTTTTCCTCCATGTAATTATAGCAAAATGAAGCAAGAGTTAGTATCTTAAAAGGTAATAAAAAAGGAGCCCTTTTAATTAGGCTCCTTAAATTTTTTCGCTGGTGATCCTCCGGAGACTCGAACTCCGGACCCACTGATTAAGAGTCAGTTGCTCTACCAACTGAGCTAGAGGACCAAAACGCTTATTTATTATAAACAAATAGAGTCGTCTTGTAAACTTATTTTACACATTGCCAATATATACAAAATTTAGATATTGTTTTGCAATCTTGGCTAATTTTTCTAAACTAGCAATTTCAGTTGGTTCTCCTCTATCCATCTTATAACGAGGAAAATAACGCGTAATGTGAAGTGGCATATCTTTATTAATACTCGATATCCATTTAACTTCTTCCAAAAAAATCTTTTCATCATCGTTCTTCCCTGGAATTATTAATGTTGTTAATTCAACATGACATTTTTCATTTGCGCGAACTATAAAGTGTTTTACCATCTCTAAATCTCCACCAACAAAATCATAAAAATCTTTTGTAAAACCCTTTAAATCAATATTCATTGCATCAATATATGGAAGAACTTCATCGATAACGAGGTCACTAAAACAACCATTCGTAACGAGAACGGTTTTTAGCCCTTTTTCTTTAGCTAATTTACTAGTATCACGAACATATTCATAACTAACCAAAGGTTCGTTATATGTAAAAGCAATACCGATATTTCCTCTTTTAATTAAACCTAAAGCTGTATTTACAAGCTCATTAGGAGAAATGTATTTACTTTCGTTTTTAAGTGTATATTGAGATATCTCATAGTTTTGACAAAAAGGGCACTTTAAATTACACCCATAACTTCCATAACTTAGAATCATGCTTCCTGGATAAAAATTTTTGAATGGTTTCTTTTCTATTGGATCTAGTTCTAAAGATGTACAATAACCATAATTATCACTAATAATCGTGTTATTTAAGTTTTTCCTTCCACGACAAAATCCATAAAAACCATCCTTTATATCGCAATGCCTAAAACAATTGTTGCATTTCATTTATGTCTAATAACCTCAAAACGGAATAGTTCAACATTGTCATATTTACCAATGCCAGCTTTTCTTTTAGCAATTGAGATTTGTTCATCAATTGTATCAACCCCTTCTAAGTTTGGTAATAATAGCCCTTGTTTATAGCCATTTTTAACAATAACGCCGTAGCGTTTAACATCTAATTCATCTTTGTTTTTAATTTTACTTATAGGTCCTAAAACATCTACTGAATAAACAAGGTCTTTCAATTCGCTTTCAAGAACCTGATTAAATCTAGGGTCTCTTGTTGATGCTTCAATTGCATTATCAATTATTTCTTTTGCAATCGATGATTTTGTTGCTTCAATTGTTCCTATACATCCGCGTAATTCACCAAATTTCTTTAAACTTACAAAAACGCCAGCTTTTTTATTCAATAACTCGGAAGATAAATCGTTTGAAATATCGATGACTCTATTTTCTTTAATATAGCTTTCTAATGATAGCCTTGCAAGACGACAATATTCATCTTCGTTTTTAAGTCTTCGCATATATGCTTCGTCTTCTTTTTTTCTTACCAAAGAATAAAAATCCCTACTTTCATCAATTCCTTTAGGATAAAAAGAACAAACTCCATATCCAACACCAAAAGGAGCTTCATGTGATAGTTGCATAGATGCGACACCCATTTTATTAAAAGCTCCAGCCATAATAACAAAAGATTTGTGCCCACATTCCTCTGCTTTTTCTAAAAAATCATAGTCAAAACAAAATATTTTATCAAAATTACCATGACTCATTACTTCCATAATTTGTTTATCATAAATTGGGCCTTCTTCTTTAAAGCCATATGGTCCATCTTCTTTTTGACAATGAGACAAATCTCCGCTAGCGACAAAAACAATCTTCTTATTTTGTTTTTCACTAACTTCTTTAATAAGCATACCCAATTTATAATGGTCTAATAATGAAAAACCAGACAATCCTATTCTTACTAATTTATAGTTTGAATAATTTTTATTTATAAAATATAAAGGCACCATAGAGCCATGATCAATAACGTCATATTTTCTACCTTCAGTACCTGCCGAAATCTTATTATTTTTGCACTCTTTTACAAGCTCGTTTATAAAATCCAAGTCGTTATATATACTAAATTTCACATTTCTTGCATTAAAGACACTTAAATCACTTTCAAATTTTTTATCTCCATCAATTTGAAAATAATCTAAGTATGCTTCTGCATGAGGCGAGGTAATTATTATTGTATCTGGTTTAAGTTTACTAATTTCTTTAGCCACTTTTAAATAAGCGCTAATTGTAGCACTTGCTTTCTTTTCTTCTCCTCTACCAACTTCTGGAATAATGATTGGTGGATGTGGCACCATAAAACCTGCGATAATACTCATGCCTATATTATATATTTAAATCCTAAAATGTTAAAAGCCACACCCTTTCGGATGTGGCTTTAATTATTACTTTTTATGCAAGAATTTCGTGAAGTAACGCTTTCGCTTTAGTGAGATGATAAATCTTATCGTACCAAACACTAAACAGAAAAGGGTAATTCCTCCACCAATACAAGCAACAAAGAATTCAAGCGACATTGGAGTGAATACACGCTCCTTAATTGCATTATATTTAAATGAAAGAAGTAGGAACACAGATGAAATCACTAGCAAAATACCACCGATAACGACAAAGCTTAAAGCGTTGTCTTTCATATCGTTAGCTTTGGTAAGCGATGCATGTCCATGTTGGTTTATATCATGCTTCTCCTCATCATTGTTATATTTGATATTCTCTTTATGACAATGAGGACAAGTCGCACTTAAAACATCTTCTTTATCAGAAGCAAACTTTTTTCCACAATAAATACAATAGCGTTTCATTTAAATCCTTTAATTATTGAGTAACAACAGCTTTATAAGCATCATTGAATGCAGTATCGACTAAAGTAGCGATTTCAGCATCAGTTTTGGCAGTCTTATCATCAAATACAGTCTTAACAAGATTACCAACAGCGGTACGGCAAGCACTGCTTAAATCAAAGACAGCGGTTGACATATATCTATCAGCATCAGAATAGGTCTCATTAAGTTTTAAAACTTGACCAGTATAGTCAACTTTCTTATCGTTATATGAACTTTCAAGAGTTGTAGTTCCAGCAGCATCAACAATGGTCTTAACCTTATCAGTGCTATAAGAACTTTGTCTTAATGGGAAGTATGATTTAGCAATAGCTAAGTTTGCAGCATTATCAGTATTGGTTAAATGTTTATAGAATAACCAAGCAGCTTTTTGATCATCAGCATTTGATTTCTTAAAGAAAGCTAAGCTTGGTCCTTGAGAAATAACAGTTGATTTAGCAGTTGAACCAGTTCCATTGGTCTCATAGATTGATTTATCAATGACTGGGGTTTCGTTTAACTTAGCAAGGAAACTTGCGCCATCTGAGAAATAAGTTGCACCAGCAGTTGATGAGAAAGCGACGAAGCATTTTCCATTAGTGACCATGGTTGAAGAATATTGATGATATCCCTTTGCTTTATTACTATAATAAAGTTGATTTTGAGTAGCAAGTAATCCTTCGTTGTTCCACTTCTTTAATTGAACAACCATCTTACGAGCATCAGCGTTATTAAATAATACTTGATCTTTGACAGTTGAACCACTAGCAGTATATGGAATTCCTAACATCTTAGAGAATGAAATATACATATTTTCTGCACTATCATAGCAAACTGGAATAGCAGTAAATAATCCATCAGAATTAACATTATCTTTAAATACATCTGGATAATCAATTTTCATTTGACGAGCAGTAGCCATTAATTCTGTCCAGCTTGTTGGAGTAGCATATGCTTTCTTAGTATCCTTAGCAACAGGAGCTTCGTAAACAGGAATTGTTGGATCTTTATAATTGAATGAATTGACACCGGTTTCGCCAGCACCAACTTTATCAAATAAAGTTTGGTTAATAGCCATAGTTTCGCCAGACTTTGAATATGGCATTGAATAATGCTTATTATCTGAATATTGAGCAGCTTCACCTTTTAAATAGGCTTGGTTAAAATCAGCTTTAGTAGTATTTGCATCAGCAATTACCGTACCAGTTGAATCAATAGTCTTTCCAAATCCAAGTTCGGCATCATCAAAATATTGACCAACATCAAGAGCAACACCAGCACTGACATAACCTGCAACTGCATCTGGATAGCCACTTGCAATTGAAGGAATATCACCACTATTCATACCAGTATTAACTGCTTTTTGAATATCGCTATAACCACCTTTATATGTGGTTTCGACAGTAATATTTGGATAAATCTTGTTGAATTCAGTGATAGCATCTTTAGCGAAATAATATTCGGTATAATCACTCTTTTTACGAGCTTCATCTTCAGCAACACCATCAGCAACTGGATCCTTATAGTTGTTCCACCATGTAACTGTGGCCTTAAGATCTTTTAAGGTTGTCGTTGGTTCATCTGGTTTATCTGGAGTATCTGTTCCTCCGCAACCAGTCGCGCCGACCAATGCTACTACTGAAAGAGCCAACATTGGTAAACATTTCTTCATAAATTTCTTCATTAACGTTTTCCTCCTATATAGTTTCTATATTCGTTAATTTTACTTCCTTAGATTAACCCTTTATGCCGGCTCTACCAACGCCACGCATAATGTATTTTCTAAAGATAATAAATAAGATTAATAATGGCAGCGTAACTAAAACAGTTGATGCCATAACCCAAGATGTTTGGGTAACATACGTATCAGGTCTTTCTTCAAGTTGTAAAGCTTGACCTCTTAAAGCAACACTAACAAGCCAATATTTTTGATTTGAAACAACAAGTTTTGGCCAGACATAAGCGTTCCAAGAACCAATTAAACCAAGAATAAATATTGTAATTAAAGTAGGCATTGAAAGTGGAACCATAACTTTCCAAAGATAATTCCAATCACTCTTTCCATCAACTTTTGCCGCTAAATATAATTCGTTAGGGACTTGTTTAAAGTTCTCACGTAATAAATAGATATAAAATACACTAGTCAAGAATGGAAGAATCATTGCCCCATATGATTGCCAAGCATTAGAATTAATTGAAATCATCCCAAGATTTGACATCGTGGTGAAATTTGTAATAACCATCATTTCGCCAGGTATCATCATGGTTGCAAGGAAAATCATAAATAATGCATCTCTTCCTTTAAATTTTAGTTTTGCAAAAGCAAAGGCTGAAATAACAGTAATAAATACTTGACCAACAGTTGTACAAACGCCAACCAATAAAGTATTTCCAACATATCTAAAATAATCAAATCTACTCAAAGTTTCGCTATAGTTATAAACAATGTTCTCAAAGAAATTACCTTGTGTTGGCCAGAAAGTATTTCCAAGTTTAAGTTCAGCTTCACTCATAAATGAAGCAATAATCATATAATAGAATGGAAGTAAGACAATAATTGCGGCTATCGCAAGTAAAATATACATGATAACCATTCCAAATATACGCCAGAACTTATCACGCTTTTCAGTGTTTTTAACATTATTCTCTTTTCCAGGAATAATTAAATTTAGCTTTGTACTAATAATTGCAGGTTTCATATTAATAATGGACCCTCTTCTTTGACACTCTCATTTGAATAACAGTAAACACCATAATAATTGCAAAGAGAATAACTGCACCAGCAGCAGCAATTTGCATATGTGGATTATTACCTTCAAGTTGTGAATAAATGTAATAAACAACAGTCGTTAAATCGTGAACGTTACCACTAGCAGTATAGTTACGATTGAATAAACCAATAACCGCATTATATTCCTTAAATGCACCAATAAAACTAGTAATCATAATATAAAGAATTTGTGGACTTAAAAGTGGAATCGTAATCTTTAAAGTAGTTTTCCATTTTGGTGATCCATCAATCTTAGCAGCATCATAATATTGTTTATCGATATTTTGTAAACCGCTAGAGAAAATTAAAATCTTGTATGGAAGAGCACACCAAATGATATAAGCACAAAGAACAATCATAGAGTTTCCCCATGATGCCGATTCAGTAACCCATTTCGTTCCAGTTATTCCAAATAAGTTATTAAATATACCATAATCACCAAATATAACCGCAAAGACCATACCAACAGCAATAATATTTGTTACGTAAGGCATAAAGAAAATTGTTTGTAAGAATTTCTTACACCACTTAACACTATTAATACCAATTGCAATAAATAAGGATAATAAAATTGAAATTGGAACGGTAATAAAGGTAATAATAAAGGTATTTGGTAAGGCGTATTGGACAAATTCAGTAATCTTTGATTCTGGAATTCCAGGTACTTTTTCAACAAGTCCTAAAACAAGTCCATAGTTATCAAAGGTAAATCCACTATTTGCTCCACTACGATAATCAAAATCTTTCAAAAAAGAAATAACAAAAGTATTTATAAGTGGATAAAAAGTAAATATCGCCATGAGTATCAAAACCGGCGCTAAATATAACCAAGCTTTCCAATTATTTTTACTTTCCATATCTATTCCTTAAAAATAAATTCTTTCTTCAGTCTTCTTATCAAAGATGAAAACTTTGTTTCCTCTTAATTTGAATTCTGTTTTACCAACTTTAGCATTAACATCACTATCAACAATTAACTTAATTCTTTCACCTAAGAAATTTTTATTAGCGCAAACAAGCATTAAATCACGACCCATTGTTAATACTTCTTTAACATCTAACGTAATCTCTCCAGCAGTAGCTTTTTTGTCAGTAGTAACTAAGAAACCTTCTGGACGGATACCAACATAAACTGGACCATCTTTAAGTTTCTTATCGCTAGTTAAAATCTTATCTTCGCCAACATATATAGCATTCTTCTTAATTTCACCTTCAAAAACGTTAATTGGAGGAGTTCCTAAGAATTTAGCAACAAATAAATTTTTTGGATCCTTATAAACATCTTGTGGTTTATCTTTTTGCATTTCTGCACCAGTCTTCATAACAACGATATCATCACAAATGGACATTGCTTCTTCTTGATCGTGAGTAACAAAGATGGTTGTAATATGTGTCGCTTGTTGGATACGACGAATTTCTTCACGAGTTTGAATTCTAAGACGAGCATCAAGGTTACTTAATGGTTCATCAAGAAGTAAAACTTTTGGTTTTTTAACAAGTGCACGAGCAATTGCAACACGTTGTTGTTGACCACCACTTAATTCATTAGGTTTACGGTCTAAATAATCACTAATTTGAACGATTCTTGCTGCTTCACGAACAAAAGCATCAATTTCATCTTTACTTAATTTTCTTCTCTTTAAAGTCTTTTTAAATACATCACTATTTTGGTCTTTACTCAAAACATAATACTCTTTATCAAGCTTCTTGCCTTTTCTTTCAACCTTCTTAATCTCTTCATCAAGCTTAGTTTGATATTCAGTTGTCTTAACTTTAGCAAGTTCTTCAGGATTTTCAGCTTGTGCTAATCCTAATTTAAAAATTTCTAAACTAACGCCACTTGCAATATGATATTTTTCACATAAAGCATTAACAGCACTACTTTTATTTACTTTTCCATCAATATTACTACCAACAATTACTTTAACAATTGTTTTGGTATCTTTAAGTAATTCGATAATTTTTGCATATTTAACACATTTCTCATCTTTAATGTTTTCTTCAACACGTAAATTGGTTAAAGGGAAAGAAATGTTTTTATAAACAGTCATATGAGGATATAAAGCGTAGTTTTGGAAAACTAAACCAATACCTCTTTTTTCAGGAGCAAGATGGGTAACTTCTTCATCACCAAACCAAATTTCACCACTGGTTGGTTCAAGTAATCCAGCAACCATATATAAAGTTGTGGATTTTCCACAACCAGAAGGACCAAGAAGGCCTATTAATTCACCATCTTTAATATCTACATCAAGATCATCAACAGCAATGGTATCTTTTCTCCCTTTTTTCTTATCGCCAGGGAATACTTTAGTCAAATCTTTAAGTTTTATTTCCATTTTTGAAATCTTCCTCCGATTACATCGCTAAAATACTATTTATAATTTGTTCTCATTTATACTAACTTATTTCGTGCCTATTTTCAATTAAAAGCTCATTAATTTAGCTAAGTTTAATATCGCTATTTTCAATCATAATTTTTTCTTTATTTTCTTTTGCATTTTCATACTCGCTTAGATTTAAATATATGTCATCCTGACTAATATCAACGGCATAGGTATTTAATACATAATCATGCAGTGTTTGCCTTCTTTTTGAAAAACCAAGCATAGAAAAACTTACAATTAAAGGAATTAAAAACGCAATTAATGAGAGAATTATTTCAATAAAGAAAAAGAATAAAAATCTTAATGTAAATTTAGAAAATTTACAATTTAAGCCATCAAAATTTACAATTCCAATTTTAAAAATCTTTTGCCCTAAGGTTGTATGCCCTCTACGAAAAATAAGTGGCATTATATAAAAGAAAATAATTATTGGAAATAAATAACAAGCAATTAAGAAAATCGAGTCAATAATTACAATTTGTTTAGCAATATTATAATAAGCTTCACTTCTTGTTAAATAACTAACCGCAACATTATCAACTGTATCACAATAAAAATTATAATAAGCCTCATCATAATCTGAATTTACTAAAGCTCTTGAATAATCTTCATTAAATAATAATTTATCATCATCTTTAGTGCTTCTTTTTGCTTTATTATATATAGCAACACCATCTTTATCAGGAAAATAAGTTTCTAAATTGAAATAATAGTTTAATTTCTCATCAATAAGATTACTTTTTTCATTATAAGTTAGATCGTTATTATCATCATAAAAACTAGAAATTCTTTCAGTTTTGTCTTCACTATTTTTAATATAAAGACCACTTTCTATAACAATTTCATCTCGTTTAGTAAATAGCGAAGAATAATTTTCATTTCTTTCGGCTATCAACAAAACTAAGCATAGAAGGATAAACCCCGTAAAAATTGAAAATAAAAAATCAACCAAACTTGCAAGAAGTCTTTTTGACATTGGAACCATTTTGTAGTTTATTTCTTGAAGATTATTGTTTTCTTGTTTATTTTCCATTTTCGTCTTTTACCTCAAATTCCATCGTATCTTTTAAAACTTCACGTGATAAAAATTCTGATATAGTTTGTTTTTTATCTTTATTGATGAATACCAATATGAATGAACAAATAGTTAAAATTAACGAGAATATGCTTATATAGAAAATACTAATTGTTCCAAATAATGGATGCATCATGATATAGACTCCACTACTTGAGAATAAAACTAAACAAAATAAATCTATCACCCAAAATTGCATAACAAATTCTATTAAGCCTTTAACTAAATTATTTTTCCAATTTACCCGCAAATTATCAACATCAGTAAAAACTTGTTTTAAAACTCTAAACCCAAATGTTCTACCATCTTTAAATATTAAAATAGGTAATAAGAAACTACATAAAAATCCAAGAATATAACTAATTAATATTTCTAAAACTTGTACATTAAATAAATTTAATCGATATGATTCAAAAGTCTCGTTTAAAAGAACGTAACTTGAATTATAGGTTGTAACTTCATCTATAGCATTAGAATAACCATCATAATAAGCATTATAAATCGTCGTATAAGCAGTTTTACCTACACTATAATTTTCTTCACGAAAATAATTATCTATGCTCTTTGCAATATCTATTTTTATATAAGGATAATCACTATCTTCAAAATAATTATTCTCTGTAGTTTTTAAAATATTATTTAAATAATATTCTTTCCCATAAGCGTCTTTATTTTCGCTTGGTGCAGAAGAATATTCACCTAATTTATTAGGTTTATATTCCGTATAATACATGAAAAGTTTATCAGTTTCCGGAGTAATAGGTTTAACGTCTTTATATGATGTATAGGATATTTCAACATCACTAAGTCCACTCAATTTAAGGGTATATAATACGCTGCTTTTTACATATTGATCAGCCATATCGCTCGAATCTTTTAAACTTCCACTTTCATCTAATTCTCCAAGATAAGTATTTTCAACAAAACTATATAATTCACCTTGACTAGTAGCTAACGTACTCCTTGTATTTTTAACATATGGAATAGAACTTCCGATTAAGTTTACAAGAACATAAAAAGTGATCAAAAAAACAAGGGTAATCATATAATCAAATGTATAACCAAGAAATTTTTTGCCATTAGAAGATAAGACATTATCTTTATATCTATTTGCGTTTCTATCCATGTGAATAATTATACTTGAAAACATTTTTAATGTATATTTCAAAAGGCCCAATACATTAAAAAATGTATATAATTACATTCAATATGAATATTGTTATTAAAAAAGCGGTTATAATAAAAATATGTTAATAGATAAATCGATTGAGAAAAATATCTCTAAAATGAAGAAAGCAATTGATGATGACATTGCAAATCGACTAAATAAAGAAATCCTTCCAACAGGCATTATTAAAGAAACTTATAATTATGCAAATGATAAACAAGAAATGCATGAAATGAATGTTTTTTTGCCTAACAATAAGGAGGATTCATTACCTACCATTATTGATATTCATGGTGGTGCTTGGTTAAGTGGTGATAAAGAATTAAATCGTAATTTTTGTATGCATTTAGCAAAATATGGATATTGCACAATATCAATGTCTTATCGTTTATGCGCTACAAACCATATTGAAGATGAAGTAAAAGATATAATCACATGTTATAGCTATATTGTTAAGCATCATAAAAAACTACATGTTGATTTAGATAATATTTATTTAACCGGAGATTCAGCTGGAGGTATGCTTGCTCTTCTCACTTATGCAACTAATAATAACGATGATTTAGCCACAGGTTTTAAAGTAGAAAAAGCTCCAATTCGCATAAAAGCAATTACCGTAAACCATCCAGTTGCATATATGCATGACATCCAACTAACAAAAAATAAATTATTAAATAAGATAACTTTAGATATTTTAATTAAAAAAATTGCTGGAAAAAAGAAATCATTTTCTGCTAAGAATTTTTCTTTTGAAAATTATAAAGATAAAGTTGATTTCCCACCTATTTTAATTATTACTTCAGCTGGTGATGAAGCTTTCTCTCCACAATCAAAAAAACTCTTTGAAGATCTTAAATCTAAAAACAGCAAAGTCGTTTTAGATTTTAAAGAAGACAAGAGTTTACAACACGTTTTTAATGTTTCCTATCCAGATACAAAAGATGGAAAAGAAACTAATAAACGAATCATTGATTTCTTCAAACAGTACTAATGAGAGGATAAATATTCTGGAACTTTTGCGCTACCACCAATAAAATCTACAAGGTAGTTATTTTCAACAATATAAATTGCTGGAGTATACATAAAATAAGTTTCGCTTAAAGTTGAAGCTTTTCCATCAATCATTTCGTTTACTAATTTTGTAACACTAGCTTCATCGCTACTATTAAAATCACTTGGTTTATTTTTAAATAAATTTCTTTGGTATGTTCCATCAGTACTTCCGAATTTTGAGAATTCTAATAGATATAAATTATCTAATCCCCTATCTTCACCTTTATTTAAGCTATCTTCATAATCGAAGATTGAGTTTTTAATATCGGTACAGTGGCTACAATATGTACCAAAGACATAAACACCATATCGCCCATCTTTTTTGTAGAAGTCATCAAAAGCAATATCGTGATCATTATAGTTATCGTAATCACGTGTCGCATCCGTGCCACTATTGTCGCATCCAGGCAACACAAGCAAAAGAAGCGGTAAAAGAATAGCTAATTTATTAATCTTCATAGTTTCTCAAGTACTCCGCAATGTTGTTCTCTAAAACTATTGATTTAAAGACTTCGCCATTTTTAATGTGAAGAAGCATTGGAACATAATAATAATTAACATCTTTTAAATCTTTTGCACCAACTGAATCGAGACAATATCTTTCAATAAACTCTTTTTGTGATTCGCCTCGATACATTTCAGTATTTTTTAACAAATATGAATCTTTTTCTTTAGTGTAATCAAGCAAATATAGTTTAACCTTCTCTTTACCATCAAGATAACGAGTAACGTCACTAACAATCGCTAAACAATGAGGACAAATAGTCCAATAGAAAAGAACAAAATATTCTTCTTCTTTTTGCTTAAGAGTACTTTCTAATTCTATGTAGTTATCACGATATTTTTTATATGGTTCCATACGCACTCCTATTTTTGTAATTTACTACGAACGAAATGAAATAAAACAACAAATTCATGAACAATAAGAGGTGTAACTGAAAGTCCAAGTGTGATTAACCATTCTTGCCAACTTAAGTTAAATGTACTAAATACTGTGCTAATTCCTGGAACTTCAATAACTAAAAGTTGTAAACCAATTCCAAGGAAGAAAGCAATTGCCATCATATAATTCTTATTTTTGAATATTGTAACAAATGAACGTTTTGTATTACTCATACCAAGCATATGGAATAATTCAGCAAAAGCTAAAGTTGTAAAGGCCATAGTTTGTGCTTGATGTAAGATATCTCCATTAGTTTCATATAATGTCTTAATTGCCATAAATCCAAATGTTCCATTAATCCAAGCACATGAGAAGTAAGCAAGTAAAACGGCAACTGTAATAACTGCACCATAACCTATCGTAACAGCCATTCCACCATGAGCAAATATGCCTTCGTTTGGATCACGAGGTTTATCGTTCATATTATTTGGATCTTTAGGATCCATTCCAAGTGCAATTGCTGGTAAACTATCTGTAATTAAATTAACCCATAATAAGTGGATTGCAATAAATGGAGCAGGTAATCCAATACAAACAATAAAGAACATTCCTAATACTTCAGCAATATTACTACTTAATAAGAATAAAACAGTCTTTTTAATATTTGTATAAATGCCACGACCTTCTTCAACTGCTTTTTCAATACTTGCAAAGTTATCATCAGTTAAAACCATATCTGCTGCACCTTTTGCAACATCGGTTCCAGTAATGCCCATTGCAATACCTATATCAGCTGCTTTTAAACTTGGTGCATCATTTACGCCATCACCAGTCATTGCACAAATATTTCCGTTCGATTCAAAAGCTTTAACAATATTAACTTTATTTTCTGGAGAGACACGAGCAAAAACACGAATTGTTTTTACCTTTTCTTTAAGTTCAGCAAATGATAGTTTATCAAGATCTTCACCCATCATACATTCACTTTTTTCTTTCGCAATTCCTAAATCTTTAGCAATAGCAAAAGCGGTATCTTTATGGTCACCAGTAATCATAACAGTTGTAATTCCAGCCGATTTAAATTTAGCAACTGCAGGTTTAGCTTCTGGACGAGCTGGATCAATCATTGCTACAAGTCCAACAAAAATTAAATCTTCTTCTTTAATCTTATCTTTATTTGTATAAGCAAGAGCCAATACTCTAAGTGCTTTATCACTAAAGTATTCATTAGCTTTATATATATCTTTTATATCATCTTCAGTTAAGTCTCTTACTTTTCCATCAATTAAGATGTGTTTGGCATACTTTAAAATGCTATCAAGAGCGCCTTTTGTATACACGACTTTTTCTTTCTTCTCATTAACGTGTTGTGTTGACATCATCTTACGAACACTATCAAATGGAAGTTCATCAATTCTTGGAGTAAGCTTTTCTAAATCTTTCTTATGCATTCCAAAATCATTTGCAAATACAACAAGAGCAATTTCCGTTGGATCGCCATATAAGCCTTCATCAACGGTAGCGTTACCACAAAGCGACATACCAGTCGCAAGTAAGCGTAAATCTAAAGTCTTGTTTTCTTTATTAAAATCAGGTGTCTTAAAATATTTATTATCGGTATAAGCTTCTAAAACTGTCATCTTATTTTGGGTTAAGGTTCCAGTTTTATCGCTACAAACAACTGAGACCGCACCAAGTGTTTCAACACTAGGTAATTTACGAACAACCGTATTTGCTTTGACCATTCTTTGAACACCAATTGATAAAACAATGGTTACAACTGCAGCTAATCCTTCAGGAATTGCTGCGACTGCAAGAGCGATTGCGGATAAAACGGCTTCAATCCACGACTCAATATTGCTGCCATTTCCATCAACAAATATCCAAATAATATCAACAATTAAAACAACAATAACAATACCTAAAGTAATTATTCCTAATACCTTTGATAGTTTTGCTAAGACCTTTTGTAATGGAGTTTGTTCATCTTCTTCGTTATCGATAGCTTTAGCAATTCGCCCAATTTCGGTATCCATTCCCGTACCAATTACAATACCAACACCACGACCATAAGTTACTGGAGTACTCATATAAGCCATATTTACTCTATCGCCAGCAACAACGCCTTTAGAAAAAACTATTTCACTATTCTTTTCAACTGGTACACTTTCTCCAGTTAAACTAGATTCATTCGCTTTTAAGTTAACGGCTTCAATTAATCTTAAATCAGCACCAATGGTATCGCCTTCTTCAAGAACAACAACATCGCCAATAACAAGCTCACTTGATTTAATCTTCGTTCTCTTTCCATCACGAATAACGGTTGACTCAGGACTTGATAACTTCTTTAGAGCATCAAGAGAAGTTTGAGCCTTTATTTCTTGAACAGTACCAATTATTGAGTTCATTAATATAACGGCTAAAATAATAACGACATCTGGCCAATCACCAACATCTAAAAATACATTAGTGATTGCGTTTCCGCTACTATCAACCCAACCAGCATTTGCACAATTGATTGTTTCGTAAATCGAAACACCAATCGTTACAGCAATTGCAGCAAAAAGAACAAAAA
>Ga0172377_10002065_pt1 | contig 20536 bp, 30 predicted proteins | sample Pumphouse3metaG_FD_119749 | JGI IMG/M metagenome (GOLD analysis project Ga0172377, IMG submission 119749) | Leachate microbial communities from a municipal landfill in Southern Ontario, Canada - Pumphouse #3 metaG | ecosystem: Engineered > Solid waste > Landfill > Unclassified | place: Canada...
CCCTTTGGTGCAGCAAGCAATAAAAAATTGCTGCCATATTTAACGCGTTGTCGTTATGAAACACACTTCAAAGAACGGCGCAAAATAAATTTGGATATTGTAGTTCCGCCTGAGGATTACCAGCAAAAAGCGCTAGATTATGTGTTAGGAAATAAACTACATAGAGGTATTATCGTGGGCGGCACAGGCTCAGGCAAGACAAACATAGGTTTATACCTTATTAAGCATTTGGGCTTGAGAGCCTTGTGGATTACGCACAAAAAAGACTTGTTAAAGCAGTCGAGCGAAAGAGCAAAATCGGTATTTAGTAATATTGATATTGGGTTTATTACAGCAGGCAAAATCAACGTAGGCAAAGATATAACATTTGCTACTATCCAAACTCTTTCAAAAGTTATTAGTCAAGTGAAAGATTGTTTTGATGTTGTTATTATTGATGAAGCCCACCATTGTGTCGGCTCGCCTACTTTAATAACTATGTTTCAAAAAACTATGAACGACTTAAACGCACCGTTTAAATTTGGCTTAACCGCTACACCCAAGAGAAGCGATGGTCTTGAAAAAATGGTATTTGCACTTATAGGAGATGTTGCTTATGAAATCCCCAAATCGGATGTTTCATCCCGTGTGTTGCCAATAGAGTATCACGTGATTGATAACCCTACTGATTACGATATTTTTGATTACACGGACACATCAGGGATGGTCGACCCTAACGCTCTTGCTAGGACTATTGCTTTTAGTCCTGAACGAAATGCGCTGATTGTTCAAAAAGCGGTTGATATTGTGAATGAAGGGGGAAGCGTGCTGATATTGGCTAAACTCGTTGACCATTGTGAGTTACTTGTGCGTCAATTAAGCGGCAGGGGTATTAATACAGCCTTGCTGGTGGGCAAAACTAAAAACCGAGTGGAAATACTCAAGTCAAAAGAAATTCAGGTTATAGTGGCTACAAACGCGCTAGCAAAGGAGGGTTTGGACCTAGTTAGATACGGAAATTTGATAATCGCATACAATATCAAGCAAAAAGGCGAATTTGCACAAGCAGCGGGTCGTGTCAGGCGTGTTGATGGGGTAAAAACAAAAGGTGTGGTTTATGAAGTGTGCGATAAAAGTATTAATTTTCTCACAAATCGTATAAAGCGCCACAAAAAGTGGGCAAAAATGTTATAATAATAAAAAGGAGTATACTATGGAAACTAAAATATTAACCGAAAAAGAAGTTAAAAAAACCATAAAAGACAATAGAATTGTTTTTAGGGAATTTTATCTCAATAAAAAAGTTTACGGAGCGTTAAATACCAACGGCGAAATCATTGCCATGGTACCCGTGCTACAAAAAAAACAACTATTTAATGCACGTAAGATTTTCACTCCATTTGTAGTCGGAAATAACATTAGAATCGGCACCAAACTTTTGAAAAAAGTAGTACAAGAAAACAGTGATTTTTTAATCTTTGCGGACTTTACCAAAAACACCAAAAGAATGTTTGAAAAAGCAGGATTCAAAATCACTAATAAAAAAGTTGGATTATTAAGATATAACACTTTATATAGAGGGGTAATTGAAAATGGGCGCACTTGGTGATAGAAAATTAAAGCCTACCGATGAACGAGTCAAAAAACAATTCATCGAACTATGTAGAATACAAAGCACGCGCGAAGAGATTTGCGCGGTTTTGGACGTATCGCCTAAAACGCTTCAGCGCTGGTGCAAGGAAACGTTTGGCATGGGTTTTTCCCCAGTTTATAAAAGAATGTCGAGCGGGGGGAAGACAAGTTTGAGGCGTATTCAGTTTAAGCAAGCGGAAAACAGCCCATCTATGGCCATGTTTTTAGGTAAGGTAGTATTAGGGCAAAGGGACCGCGAAAACGTTCATGTCGTGGTGGATAACGGCGGTGACGACCCTATTACTAAGGCATTAAAAACTTTGTATAACAAGGATGACAGCGATGGCAGCGAAGAAGATTAAAAAAGTCCCTGCATTTTCTCCTAAACAACTGGAGATATTATCTTTCCCCTATCAAAACGAAGGAGAATACGATGCGGTAATCGCCGATGGGGCTATCAGGAGCGGCAAGACAATTGCTGAAGCCTTGGCGTTTTTGTTGTGGTCAATGTCCGAGTTTAATGGGGCGAACTTCATTATTGCCAGTAAATCAGTAGGAGCCGCTAATCGAAATATTATCCGGCCTTTGCAGCAAATAAAATACATCCGCGAGCACTTTGATATTAAATATTCAATCAGTAAAGGATATATGACCGTTGAGCGAGGGAAAAAAATAAACTATTACTATGTGTTTGGCGGAATGAACGAACGCTCGCAAGATGTGGTGCAAGGTGGCACTATGAGCGGTGCGTTCATAGATGAAGCGGCATTAATGCCACGGTCGTTTGTTGAGCAATGTGTAGCGAGATGCTCCGTGGAGAATGCGCTAATATGGTTCAACTGCAACCCCTTAAATCCGGCACATTGGTTTAAACAAGAATGGATAGACAAAGTCAAAGAAAAGCACGTTAAATATTTGCATTTTACAATGGATGATAATCCAAGTTTGACCGACAGGGTTAAACAAAGATATATCAATCAAAATACGGGGGTTTTTTACAAGCGAAATATCCTTGGCTTATGGGTAGCGGCTGAAGGCGTCATATACGAAGATTTTGCAAATAATCCCGAACAATATATAATAGATGAAGTACCCAGCACGTGGAAACTCGATTATATCGATGTAGGCATTGATTTTGGTGGGACTAAATCTACAACCTCTTTTGTACTTAAAGGGGTGTACAATGGTATGCGAGATTTGGTGATATTAAGAGATGATGAATTAGTGGGCGATTATACCACGGATGAACTTGGCCTCAAATACCAAGAATTTGAAAAAAAGGTGCAAGATGAGTTCGGTTATTATTTTAACACTTATTGTGACAACGCTGAGCCCGTGCTTATTCGTTCGCTAAAAAACTATGCTCGCATGAGCGCTATTAAAAAAGCGGCTAAAACTTCTATATTTGGGCGTATCAAATTTACCACCACAATGATTAAAACCCACCACTTTTGGATACGTGGCAAGTATGCTCCGCATGTAGTTAAATCACTTACTGAAGCGGTATGGGATGACAAGCACGCTGATACAAGACTAGACAACGGGACTTTCAACGTGGACGCTTTAGACGCTATGGAATACTCTTTCGAGCGAGATATCAAAAAATTAATGTTTATGAATTCACAAATTCAGTCACATCAATCATAAGGAGGAAAGGTTATGGACTTTTCGGAAAAAATAAAAGAAATATATGGCAACAAAATTGCAGGGCGAGACCAAATATCAATCAAAAAATATTGGTCATGGTATCGCGGATATGTGGAATCCTTCCATGAATATCGAGTTTATAACGGGGAAAATTTTATCTATCTTACTAAAAAGTCACTGGGCATGGCTAAAAAAGTGTGCGAAACTTGGGCGGACTTGCTCATTAACGAAAAATGTAGCATAAAAATCACTAAAAGTGCCAAGAAAAACCTTGATATACTGCTAAACAAAACTAAATTTTGGACAAAAGCCAATCAAATGATAGAGGTTGGTTTTGCACTTTCTTATGCCGCCATAGTTGGAGAAATTAACTCCAAGCGCGAAATGAATTTTGTAATGCTTGATGCAAGAAATGTAATCCCGCTGAAAATAGTAAACGATGCTATTGTAGATTGTGGGTTTTATTCCGAAAGTGATGAGGGCACTCGCGCAACTTTGTGGGTGAAAAAAGAACAAGGCTACAAAGTAAGTACTATTGATTTTGATGAAAAAGGCAATGAGGTTTCAAGAACCGACTTACAAACACCATTTGATATTCCGCTATTTATGGTCATTAAGCCAAATATTATCACTAATTTATATAATAAAAAATATAATTACGGAGTATCCTGCTATGCTAATTCAATCGATAATTTTAAAGCGATTGATACCAAGTATGACGGGCTTGATTTTGAGTTTATAGGTGGCCGCAAAAAGGTATATATTTCAGTCGAGGCAATGCGAGTCACTAAAAGCACAAACGGTCAATCACAAATTGTTACCAAAGGCTTTGACCCGCTTGACAGTACTTACTTTAACACTGGCGACACGGGGAGTGATGGAAAGCCTTTGATTACCGAGGGTGGTGGCGAATTAAGAGCGGAGCAGTATATCAATGCGCTTAATTTTGAATTATCCTTGCTTTCGCATAAAGTCGGACTTGGCTATGGATATTTTAAAATCAACCCTACTGGTGAGGTGACAGCAACTCAGGTTGTCAGTGAAAACTCCGAATTGTTTAGAACACTCAAGAAGCATGAGATATTAATACGCGATGAAATGGCTCAATTCATAAACGCGGTTTGTTTGTATTCAAACGAATATTGCAATTTTAAAATCGGCTCATATAATCCTGATGATATTGATATCATTTTTGACGATTCAATTATCGAAGACAAGCAAGGCGAAAAAGCCGCTGACCAGCAAGAGTTGGCAACAGGATTAATGACAAACGTTGATTATGCAATGAAATGGAAAGCACTAGAAGAAAAAGATGCCATAGCAAAATATCAATATTTGGACATCGCAAAACGCGCGAACACTTTAATGCCTTTATTGGACGCAAAATTAATCACTCCCGAGTTGGCTATAGAATATATATACGCGCAAAACGCGCCCAAAATTGATGTTGATAAGTTGCTGAAAAATTTAGAAACTGATGATTTAAATATTGACGATGGCGAGTTTGACAATGGAGAAGAATAATGAAATCGGTAAACAACGATGTAATCGCGGAAGCAATAAGGATAGGGAGCGATACCAGCAAAGTCGCTGAAGCCGCGCAAACTGATTTGGCATACAAATTTGCTGAAATAGTAGTCAGTCACCCAAAGTCCGATGCTGATAAAGAAATCGATAAAATGAAAGAAAAGACAAATGCTCTTTTGAATACCGTTTTAAAGCAATTTTCGCGCGTTGCTGAAGAAGTGGGAGAAACAGCCAATGAGTTGTTTGAAAACAGTAAGAAGCAGGCGAAAACGCTTTATAAAATAGATAACGATGATGCGATTAAAGATTATTTGTATAAAATTACTGGCGACCAACTTTTAGCAAACCAAAAAGTCACTTATAAAAACGGGCAAAAAATTGGATTTAAAGAATACACGGAGATGGCTACACGTACGCGCATACAGCACGATATGCTCGAGCAACAGCGCGAAATAGGCGTTGAAACACGTCAGTTATTTTACGTGTGCGACACTTATAGCGATTGTGCAAATGACCACCAAGATTATCAAGGACAACTTTATTATGATGAAAAAGTTTGGAAAAAGATACCGCGAACGAATCAATATTATGAGCAATTAAGCGCGGCAATAAAAAAATGTAAAGCATCAATAACTGAAGTTACGGAAAACAAGCCATGGCTAACCACTCGCCCCAATTGTAGACATAGACTGATACCAGTCGCAATTGATGATGTTGTTCATTTAAGCAAAAAAGAGATATTGAAAGTTAACAACGCTTATAAAGGTAGTTACAGCAAAAGCACTTTAAAAAAGAACTATGCTGATTCTCAAAAGCAAAGAGCAATAGAATTAAAATTGCGCAAAGCAAAAAGAAATCAGGAAATTTTTCAAAAAGCGTATAGCAAAACCAAAAATCCTGAATATTTAAAAGCGGTAAATCGTGCCAATAGAACTATACGCATCCACCAGTCAAATATGCGCAAATTGATAAAGAGTAATAGCGCACTAAAGCGTGATTACAGGCGCGAAAACCCATATCACTTACAAAAAGACCTAGGGGTGGCATATAATACCACTCCCGTGCGAGCGACGTTTAAAGTGCCTGATACGGAACTAAACGACCCCAAGGCGTTAAAAGACTATGAATCCAAAGGTATGGATTTTAAAGCAACGTTGAAAAACGATGAGCGGGAAGCCTTAGCGGTATATACCGGCTCCGATTATAGATTCATGAATCAGTCAATGTATGCTCCAAAAGAATTTGAAAGAAAAATGGCCGAGTTTTATGCAAATAATCCGGCTAAAATAAACGACCCTAAAGTTAAAAGGGAAATAAAAAAAATAAGAGAATATGTTGACAGGCTGCATAAAATATTTGCGAGAAATCCTAATAACAAAGTTGATAAACCTATTATCGTTTATCGTGGGACATCTAATATCATAAAACCAAATTCAACAACAGTGATTTTTAATTCATTTACATCAGCGACAAACAACGAAGAAGTATTGAAATATTTTAAACGCAATAAAAGTACATACAAAATAATCATTCCACCTGAGGCACAAAATCAAGCGCTATTTATTGGCGGTGGTGAGAACGAAACTATAATAGATACCAACGCGGTATTTGATATTGTTGAACAAGATGGGAATAACTACACTTTGTTGTTGCGACCAAAACACAAAGGAGTAAAGAGATAATGATAAAAAAAATATTTAAAAAAACTTGGCTATGGATAAAGCCTTATTGTACATGGAAAATGCTCCCACTATTTGCTTTAGCATGGATGGTCACAAATGGTTGGTCATACGTGTTTGTGATGGTTGGAGGATGGCTAGATATAACTTGGATGGTGGTAGCAGGCACGGCTTGGTTGTCGTTCTTGTGGATGCCGTTTACCCCTGAAAAAATAGTGACACTAACGCTGGCGGGATTTTTGTATAAGTTGATTTATAAGGAGGATTTTAAGAATGGAAGCGGAAGAAACTAAAGAATATTTGTTCTTACAATACGCCCAATACTTTTATGTCGATGAAAACTACAAAATAAAATTGACCAAGATTGGCGAAGAAATACCCGAAATCAAGGCAAGTTACGAAAAATACCTCAAAGATTATGTATATTAATGTATAATTTATGTATGTTTTGTTTTGAAAAAATTTTTTGAAAACTCCCTTAAATACTATATATTTTATATATTTATGTATAATATGTATATTATGTATGTTTATATACGTATGTAACGTATGTATACGTGTGTATACGCGCGCACGTGTGTGTATATATTAACCTACCGAAAAAACCTACATAATATACATAACCTACATTCTCTTAGTGTTTAAGGGTTTTTTTATGGAAAAACATACACAAATAACGTACACAAACATACATAAGTAAAAAAAAGGTTAAAAAAATAATTGACATCATATAATATATTTGGTATTATATGGGTATGGAAAGGAGTTATCGAAAATGAAAAAAATAACTTATTATGAAGATGCAAACGGCAATAAATGGAATGTTGCTAAATTTACGGAGGCGGGAGCCGAAGCCGCTAGTAAGAGTCTAAAAAATTGTAAAAATTGCATTGATTGCCGCGACTGCGAATATTGCGTTGCGTGTGTTAATTGTGAGGAATGTACGGACTGCATTGATTGCATGGAGTGCAAAAAATGTTTTGATTGCCAAAATCGCTACAAAAAAGAGAATTACGAAAAATTCAATTTATTTCACTTACTTTGATAACGACGGTGGCGAGAAAGGATATATGTTATGAACGAATTTGACAACTATAAAGAATACTACAAAATAACAGGATGTGATGAGGGGGAAGAAATCAAGCCCCGATACGTTCATTGCACCCGTTCAGGACTAAGCGGATACTTGACTACTTATGGCGACAGCACTCGTTATTACGAGCCAATTACTCGACAAGAATATCAGGACCACACATCGGCGGGGAAATAATCCCCGCTTTAGAAGTCGTAGGTCAAGGGAGGAAAAGAAAAAATGATATTACAAAAGTTTTGGATAGACGAGCACAATAATAAATGGGATGCGGAAGCGTATACCGAAGAACAAGCCAAGAGTTGCAGTGTATCCATGAAAAATTGCACTGGATGCGTTGATTGTGTCGTTTGCGAAAATTGCAGGGATTGTAACGATTGCGTCGATTGTGTCGATTGCGAGGAATCTACTTATTGCATAGGTTGTAACGGATGCGTAAATTGTAAATACTGCACCCAATGCATAAATTGTAGTCAATGTCTAAATTGCAAAGATTGTAAATATACTACTTGCTCGGAGTCTTGTGTTCGTTGCGATTGGTGCGGCACTTGTGTTGATTGTAAAAATAGCAATAATATTTTTGATAAGAAATCAGTTGAGGGGGAGAGTAAATGATTAAATTATATAATGGCGATTGTTTAAAAGTAATGGATAAACTAATAGAGCAAGGGATTAAGGTAGACACCGTTTTAACAAGCCCTCCATACAACATCTCATTAAGCAAAGGAAAAGCATACGCATTAAAATATAGAGGTTATAGTGATTGCATGGAAAATAGCGAATATATTAAATGGACTATTAATATATTTAATAAATTGGACGAAATATTAGAACAAAACGGAGTTATTTTGTATAATATAAATTATGGAACAAATAACAACGAAACTATGTGGTTATTAATAGCCGATATAATTAAAAAAACGAAATTCACTATTGCAGACAATATAATATGGAAAAAAAGCAGTGCATTTCCCAATAGTTGCAGTAGTAATAAAATAACGCGAATAACTGAAAATATTTTAGTTATATGTAGAAAAACAGAATATAAAACATTCCACATGAATAAGAAAGTTGTGTCCGTTAGAAAAACGGGACAAAAAATGTATGAAAATGTATTTGGGTTTATTGAAGCACCTAATAATGACAGGGGGGTGTATAGAGGAAATCATAAGGCTACATATTCTACGGAATTATGTGTGAAATTATTAAATTTATATGGTGGTAAAAGAGTGTTAGATTGTTTTATGGGTGTTGGAACAACTGGTTTAGCTTGTCAAAACTTAAATAAGAACTTCATAGGTATTGAACTAGATAAAGATTACTACGAAATAGCAAAAAAACGAATAAATGGTGATATGCAATTAAATTTGTTTGAGAGAGGAGAATGAAATGACCAAGAAAGAATTAGAGCAAAAGATAAAATTGCAGCAGGAAACTATAGAAACAATGTGGGGAATGGTTTGTTACACGGAATATGAAGTTAAGAGACTAAAGGCTGAACTAAAAGAGAGCAAAAAAAGCAAACAGCCAAGAGAGGAGGCAACAATTGAAACGATATAGATATGTAGTAGCGGTAAAAGGTCAATACTTCGCCGTTAAGGGCGGTTTTAGGGCATATAAGCGCTTTAACGATATTGTGTGCTTAAATAGACACGAAAGCCTAATATCGTTGTTAGACGCGCTAAAATTAAACGATATACATTACACGATAATAACAAGTGTGATAAAGAAAGGAGCCGTATATGAAAAGATTTAAAAAAAGCATTGGAAATTATGCGATGAAAATTGAGGGGGTTGATATGGTCATAACTAGCAACAAATATTTGCACGTTATAGTTAAAGACATCGAATATCTTTTTGAGTGGGAACGTTTAAAAGAATTTTGCGAAACCTATGGTATGGAAACAACGAAAAAGCGTTTAAAAGAAAAAATTATGGAGGGAGAAAATTAAATGAACTATTACGAATGGTTAGCCAACGAGCAGCAACTATATGAAAAAGAGAATGACTACAAACGTTTAATAAACAAGTATATCAATTCTTTGAAAAAGGAAAAAGAAAAATTGGAAGCCCAAACAATGGAGGCGCTGATAAACGGTCGTTTGTTTGAAAGTTTTGAAACGTGCGGCAAATTTGATGAAGTAACTAAAATTATAAAAGAACTAGAATCGTTTTTCGGAAAACATGAAGTATAGAATTGGAGGTAACGATTAATGAAGTTGATTAAATTATACGAAACAAAGAATGCTGGCGGTATAGGTGCCGTTGTGGGCGAAGTTGAATTAGATAGGGTAATTGATATAGACCCTATCGATTTGTTTGAAGAAACGCCCGAAATCGTGTTGCACGCGCTTAAACGTGCTGGCTTGACTCAAAACCAATTTATAAAATACTCGGATTGGGACATATGCAAAGCGATATATGTCAAAAATCCCAAGCGGTATGAAAAGCCTGAAAAACTACCTGAAGGAATACGTGCTCCGCAAAATTTTTGTTATGGTCCCAATTGTATTTATTTATCCATTCATAAAAAGTGGGCGGATAAAATTTTAAGTGGGAAAAAAGATATTGAAATTAGAAAAAAGTTTGCCGCAAACATTTGATAATAAAAATTTGTTGTGGTAAAATATAATTACAATAGTGATATTGCAACTTAATTACTCAGGAGGCAATTATGGAAATTTTAAGACAAATACTCCGCGATGTCGACGATGGCAAAGGCGGAGGCAACGAACAACCTAAACAAAGAGTCTATAATCAAGACGAGTTGAATGGAATTATTGGCGACCGACTTGCAAAAGAAAGAGCCAAAATTTATTCAAAGTTTGGAGTGTCAACGGAAGAAGAATTATTAGACGTTTCAAAAAAGTTAAAAACTTTTGAAGAAGAAAACGCCACGCTCAGGACTGAAAATGAAAATTTTAAAACATTACAAGCCAAAGCGGAAAAGACGAGCAAACTCAAAGAAGCGGGAATAGACCCTGACTTTATTGACATCGCCGCAAGCAAGTGGGATGGTGAGCAGGATTTATCAAAGTTCGTTGAGGAAAATCCAAAATTAACGGCCGCATATTTTGCTGGAAAGCAAAACGAATTCAAAGGTACGGGCAACACTTTGTCACAACAAGGTGGAAAAAACGAAATCGATGAAAGTCAAATGACGACCGAAGAATTTATGGAGTACCACAAACAAAAAGAGGGATAATAAATTGTCCTTCTAGAAAAGGAAAAATATTAGAAAATGGCAAACACAATAATCACTCCGCAATTGATTGCTAACTATGTACTAAAAGCCTTGTTAGGCAATTTTGTATATAGAGATTTAGTCTACAAAGCGGAATTATCAAATCAAATCGCTTCAGCGAAAGCGGGCGACACTTTAAATGTTAAAAAGCCTTCAAAATTCAAGATGAAAAGATTTAACGGAAACGTTATTTCTCAATCTCTTACTGAAACAACCGTCCCAGTGAAAATGGATATTGTTGGCGATATTACAGTTGAAGTTACATCGAAAGAAATGACCCTCGATATTAACGACTTCAACACTCAAATTTTAGAGCCTATTGGCAACGGTCTTGCTATTGGTATTGACCAATATGTTTCAAGCAAGATTTTTCAAAATGTCCCAACCGCTAACACGGTCACAGCATCTTCTACCGCCAACTCTTTGGAAGATATTACAAAATTAGGAGTTATCCTTGATTTGGCGAAAACCCCTAAGGCTGGTAGAACTTTAGTTCTCTCACCTACACACAAACAAAAATACGCTCTAGTTGATAACTTATCACACGTAAGTTATGCGGGCGAATCGACCACATTAAGAGATGCAATTTTGGGAAGACTTTATGGTTTCCAAACATTGGAATCTTCTTACAATCCCGCTGGTACTGGCGGCGGAACCGTAACATCAGTTGGTCAAATTGTAGTTAGTGGAACAGCAGGCGCAAAAACCTTAAAACTCACTAATGTCGTTCCTACAACTGGAACATTAAAGACTGGCGATATTATTATCATTGATGGTCAAATTATTACAGTTAACGAAGATGCAACAGCATCATCAGGCACAATTAACGCTCTTGGAGTTGTTCAAGAAGATGTAGATGATTTGCCTAATGGTACTTATACAACAATCGGAGTATCTACTAAAGATTGCTCACTCGCGTTTAGCGACATTGCTTTCGGTCTAGTAAATGCACCGCTTGAATTACCAGTCAATAATCCTCAGGCTGCAATAGCCTCGTACAACGGAATTACAGTCCGTGTGTTCTATGGATATGACCAGGATACAAAATCACAAAAATTATCAGTTGATACTTTGTTCGGTTTTGCATCATTTTATCCCGAGACATCCGCAAAACTTGTCGGCTAGGTTTTGTAGATATAGAGAATCTCCTTTCTCAGCAAGGCACTCCTTAAACGGGGTGCTTTTTTTTGTTTGCAAAAATATGTTTTTTTAATGTATAATAATAAATATAAAGGAGAATTTTTATGTTAAAATTTAGTTTTAGGAAATTTGCCGACAAAAAAGTTTGTGGCGAAAAAATAAACATGCCGACCGAAATGATAAGAGCACTAAAATCGTGGGATGGAAAACAGGTGCATAAGTTTGGCAAAAATAGTGTGCGGCGCAATATTTTTGGTGAAGAATACTATATTTTAGTATCAACCGAAAAAATAGCGATAGGCAGGGAGTTTTGTATAGATGAATGATATATACCAAGCACAAACAGGCTTAAAAGCAAGTATTACAAAGGCGCTGGGCGTTATTATTGGTGTCACAGGTATGTTGGGCGCTTTTTTAGTTTCGTTGCTTAAAACGCCTGAGGGCGGTCTTAGTATAAAAGAAAAAGCGAGTGACCCATGGTTTTGGGTAATTTGGGCGGTAGTTTTTGTAATAGCGATGACAGTAGTGACTATCACTTACCGCACTACAAAAAAAGAAGCAAAAGAACAAAAAACATTTGTTGCCACCTTGAAGTATTATAAAGAACAAAAGGATTTGGCCATGAAGCATATCGACGGCTTACCCAAATTTTGTGAAGAAAAAAACAAAGAAATTTACAAAATGATTGAGCGTGAAATTATTGAAAGTGCTGACCTTGTTTATGAAAAATATAAGCCCGAAAATTATTATCAACCCATTCCTAAATGGAAACAAATTTATTATAAAATGGCTCATATTACTCCTGCTAACGATAAGCCTTATCTTGAGCCTTGGCAAGCGAAAAGATTAAAATTAATAAAGAATATCAAAATAAAAAAACTGAGGTCACGCGATTTAACCCAAGAATATTCTTATACTAAAAATAGTTCTTACTCTTTTTTGCCACAAGATGAAAAATCAAATGAACATTCATTCTTGATGTCAGGCGCGGTTAATAGGGCGTTAAACACTTTCGCTTTTTTGCTAGTAGGTTCATTGACTTTTGGCGCAAGCGGATGGGTGTCGGCAATAACAAACTCACTAGGCATTTTGTTTGCGTGGTTTGGGGCAGTGATTGCTGCAAACGATTATGTAAACAACGAATTACGCAATCGCTACATATCAAAAGGTGATTTATTATCGGAATTTAATAATACAGCGGAAAAATATATCAAGGAGGAAAAAAGCGATGTTGATAACAATAACAACTCAGGACTATCTAACACACTCGGGGATTAATTTAGATTTAGAATTTATGGGAAGTACCGACTCGGGAACTAGTGGAGCAACTATATTTTTGCGCAACACAAGTCAAGAGGTTTGGGATTATTTAAAAAGTCATTTTATTTTTGACGAGGAAGAAATTGAATATACCGATGAATTTATTGAAGAATATAAGCGCGGATTATGCTTGCAAGTTTCTTATATGTTAAAATCAGGCGACGCTCTAAACAATGTTTCAGTCAGGGCTGCTGGTGTGGAAAACTTAGCCCCTAAAGCACGTTTAGTTTTCCGCAATCTTGGATTATGCAATTTGCAAAATACGTATGATATTTATAGGAGATTTTAATATGGGAGTTAATATAAACGTTTCTCATGCTGATTTTCCATTTAGGGCTAAATACTATGACCACGCTTATAGCGATGATGACACGGCGTTAGAATCAACATTGAAGATAAAAGGGATTATATATGTTAAAAAACTTTCGAGCGAAAAAAAGTCTAATTACGTTACGCGCGATGGAAATAAAGTCATTAAACACGAATTAACGGTTTATACTGAAGATTTTTGTGACGATTTATTAAATGATGATTTTTTAATAATTGGCCGCGATAAATGGATTGTTAAACATATTGAAGAACAAGATTTATCATCCAACAAATCGCGCTCGGTTTTTAAAGGAACGACCATTAGTTTAAGGAGATAATATGAGTTATATTAATATATATTTGCGTTCGTTAATGTCCGCCCTTGTGGGCAAATGTCCGATTGATACAGGAAATATGGTTGGCCATATTTATCAGCCGGTTAAACTAGGAACGAACGAGGCTAGTATTACCGTTGCTGCTCCTGCAACAAAAGGCGATTACGCAGGATATGTTAACTATGCTAGAAAATCTCCACACAAAGGGTGGATAGAGCAACAAATATTATCGACGAATCGAGTTGTGGAATCAAATATCAATTATGATATATACAAAGGAGGATAAAAATGGATTTTATCGAATTTATAGCGGAAAATTTGCCAAACGATTACACTTTTAAAACTACAAGTGAATTGAGTTTTAATTTTGAAAAAGATGTTGATAATATTTTGGTTAAAATGCAGCAAGGAAACCGTTATTTGAAGGGGGTAATAATTCCAGTGACAATAATAGTCACTACAAAAAATATATCCAAATCTTTGTCAACTTGGAACGAGTGGGTTGTATCGGTATCGGATAAAGATGTGCTCGAGGGGACTAGCAATTATTATATGATTTTTCAAACTCCCACAGTTTCACAGGTGTTTGATGAAGTATCCGATAACTATTATTCTACTATCACAATTTTTGGTACTATTGTAGAAACTGATGAATTAATAGATATTAAAAGTTTGAAAATCGATGGAGTTGAAATGACCGTTAATACTTTGACTTATCAACTGACTAATACCCCCGACAGTGAACAGCCAACGAATATTAATTCGGGAGATGACTATATTAACACATCATCTATCCAATCTAGCGTGTTATCATTAAGAGTAACAACATTTATGGAAGATTATGATAGTCTAAGAACCAAACTATTTAATGTGAGAAAAAGCCTAGAATCGCCTGATAATTCTTTTGAGATTTGTATTACGTGGAGCAACGATGAAACCGAAACAATAACGATGAAAAATACTTCTCAATCTTTTCAAAAAAATCGCGGTGCCGTATCTTTGCTTACTTTAGATTTTGTAAAATAAGGAGGCTATATTTATGTCAGTAAAAATTTATATTAGCGACACAACGAGCAGCGGAAGTGCTAACTCTAATGATTCAACCACCATTAACGGAAATAATACGCAAAAAGAAGCACAAAACGATGAAAAGGTTTCAGGCAAAAAAAGCGCTGGCAAATCATTGGTTTCAAATTTTTTGATATCCCAAGCAAAGTCATGGGCATCAGCGGGCATACAAGCCTACACGAAATATACTGGTAACTCGAAATTACAGCAAAAAATTAATATAGCATTAAACGCCACATCAAATGTGGTAACGGTAGCATCAGGCTTTTTGGTCGGTGGTCCAATTGGTGCAGCAGTATCGACTGGCGTTGTCGCTGCACAATATGGCTTGACTGAGTTTCAAAATTATATGGAAAACAAAACAAACAATAGAACGGTCAGTATCAATAATGAAGGGTTAGGGACTAGAAATATAAATGGAGGAAGATACGGTGGATAATTCAATTATAAAAATATCAAGTGACACCGATGTGGCGAACGCAAAGACCCTATCATACGAAATAGGGAGTTTTAAAAGAACAACCAACTACAATAGAATTTTGGATAATTCCGAATTACTTTTGACCACTAACAACTCGGAAGATGTTTTAGATTTAGTAAAAGCAGGCTCATGGATTTTTGTCAACGATGAATTAAAATATATTGTCAGTTTGTACAAAAAAACAAGAGCAAGCAATTTTGGAAATACTCCAGTGTGGAAAACCAGTTTAGAATTAGTTAGTTTAACTATTATTTTACAAAAAATTATTCTCCCCAACAAAACCATTAGACAGCCAGTGGTTGACTCCATACCTTCTAAAACCGTTAAAGGCGAAATGGAAAAACTTGTAGAATTATATGGTAGTCAATATTTAGGTATTACCAATTGGGTGGTTGACTATCCCAACGAGGATGAAATAGTCGATGAATATACGTGGACGCAGCCAACTTTGTTTGAATGCTTGTGCGACCTCGCTGCTGATTCCAATTTAACCCCACGAGTGACTTTTGATGGGGAAAATTTTGTAATTGGATTTGTTTCGATAACTAACGATAGCGGCGAACAATTTGACACAAGCAGTGTAAACGGACTTGAAATAAACGGCTCGCTGGAAAACACTCCACAAAGAATGGTTAATATTTTGACCAACAGTTTGTCGAGTTCTAATGTTAAAGAATCGTATGTTTATTTAAAAAGTTCTATTGGAGTTATGGATGATTTGGATTCTACCGCTTATATATCAACTGCTTTTAAAATAGAAAAGCCCGTAAAAATTGTTGTTAAAGGTAATTTATCCGAGAGATACGAAGACAGTGGGGACATAAGAAGCGGACACGAGGCGGGATATTTTGAATACGATATCACCGATTATGTATTAGAACAATCGATTTTTAATTCGTTAGAAACTTATTATGGAACGGGCTTTTGGCAAGATGAAATAAAACAGTATACAAATTGTAATTTATATTATATTTTAGGTGAAAAAAATATATACGGCGTTCGTACTCCTTATAAAGTGGCGTGGACTATTGGTGACGGAATTTTTAGCATAATTAATATTTTAAATCACATATCTAGATACAATAAAAGCAAAATTATTACAAATATCCCAACGGAAGGTTTTTTTGTTGATACCCCTTATTTTTTCAACGATGATGAAGATGACTTTGTTTATGATTTAGAATATCAAGCGGTTGATTCGGTTAGGTATGACATTATTAAAGATGAGGGATATGGCGCAATTGTTCAAAACCAAAGCGATGCATACGTTTCTTTTTCAAACTATAAAACACAGCAGCAAGACATCATGAATAGACTAGGAAGCGAAGAAATAATATTGATGGGTAAAGTAACCGGCCCCAACGATTTGCCTGCTGGTGGCATGTTATATGGCGATAAATTGATAGTTCAAGTAACCAATATAGAATATAAAAACTATTATAACTTTATGTGCATTGCGACCTCAAAATTCAATCGTGTTGATAGTGATGCCGCTATTAATACTAAAAAAAGATTTTTTGCAATTGAATCAGCCGAGAATAGCGTCGAACGCAACGAGTTTTTTAAATGTAGAGAACTTGTTCCTGACACATTTAACGAAGCGGTAGAAGAAGCAAACTATTTTTTATTAACAACATATGATGAAGATAGCAATGTTATAGCAAAAGTCTATATGAGTGCTCTCAAACAAAAAATAGATGACAAAAATTATTTGTTTTCAACAAAAGCATTAAACAATAAATATGTTTCTTTGCAGCGAACAAACGATGGCGAAACGGAATATGTCAAAGGTGCTTTGTATGTAGACACTGATACTGGAGAGTTTGACCACGCAACGATAAAAATTGTAAAAATTACTGGCAATTCAATTGATTTTTGGAAAGACTTTCCACAAGCGTCGGACACTTTGCAAAACAAATCGTATGGAACTATAACTCACGCGTTTAAATATAAGGATTCGGGGGAAAAAATTGCATTTTCGGTGCTATATAGTTTATACTAAATTAAAGGAGTAAATATGACTGAAATTAATTTTAACACACTAGATAAAACATATAAAATAGTTAATGCTGATGTTTTGATTCAGGGCTCATCAAAAATCAATTTTTTAAAAATTTGGTTTGGAACATATATAAATGGAGTTTTTACCCCTGATTTAACTTTGGCAACGGACAAAACAAATGTTGTTGGTGCTATATTTACTCGGCCTGATGGTAAATCAACTTGGTTTATTAATTTTGCTCCACAAACCGATGGCTCTTTTTTAACCGCTATAAGTGGATGGGTGTTGAGAAAATACGGCACGTTATATGTCGATGTCCAATTAAAATCTCTTACAGCGGCTACCACCGATGCTTATAATCGTGTGAGTTTATTAGTGAACGAAGGTACCAGCCTTGAAGATGAAGATTTTGTTTTTACCGAAGCGGACTATGATAATATTTGGGATACTATTAGAGCAATTGAAGTGAATGCGGAAAACGATTTAATGGTTGGAACAGTAACGGCGCATACACAAGAATTGCCATTATCAGGTTTGCGAGAAGTCGATGGAATTCAATTATCCGCGGGCGACAAAGTTCTTGTCACTGGCCAAGGCGATTCAAACGGAATTTATTTAGTAAGCGAAGATGATTGGACTTTAGATACTATTATTTATGAAAATCAAGTAGTATCGGTAGATTACGGTGAAACTTATGGCGGTGCTATGATTAAAAAATTATCGGATGGCACATCTAAAATAGTTAAAAATCCCGAAAGAATGAAATGGAGAGTAATTTAAAATGGCAATTACAAGTAATCAAGAATTTAAAGTGGTACAAGTCGCTACCCTAGCACAGTATAACGACATAAGCACAAAAGACCCTGCTACTGCTTATTGGGTAGTTAGCGCTAAAAAAATCTATTTAGATGGAGTGGCATATGGATTTGATTTTACGACCGATGTTACTGCTACAAATTTGAGTGGAATCATATCGACTGAAAGCAGCGATACACTAACTCTCACTCTTTCAGTTGTTGACAATAAATTGCAATTTACTGGCGCGGTAAAATTAGCGGATTATATTAACAAATCGTGGGCTACATCATCGTTAACTAATTATACTTTAGATATTGCCGATCCAACCATTACATCGCAAACGGCGTTTAATTCTTATCTAAGAACACGTTATCCCGCCAAAAATTACGCGGTGGGTACAATTGCACGAGGCTGCAACGGTGATATTAATGCCTCTACATATTATTACGCATCTATTAGTGCTTCCGATGGCGATAGTCTTTTAGATGTTACCGATGATGGAATAACTTTGCTGAAGGAAGATATAAACGGACTTGCTGATTCTAGAATACAAACGCTTGTTTTAGACCAAAAAGGAGTAGCAAGCGGCTTTGCTGAATTAGACAGCGGGGGCAAAGTCCCACCAAGTCAATTGCCAAGTTATATTGACGATGTATTAACTTATGATAGCGTTGATAATTTTCCCACAACTGGTGCGGATGGAGTTATTTATATTGCGGAAGATACGGGGAAAGTCTATCGATGGACAGGCAGCACTTATACAAACATTGCAACTGGTAATTTGGTGCTTGGCGAAACATCAGCAACCGCTTATCGTGGCGATAGAGGAGCAGCCGCTTATGCACATTCACAAGTGACATCCGGCAATCCGCATTCGGTATCAAAGAGCGATATCGGATTGGGCAGCGTAAGTAATTACGGGGTTGCCACCGAAAGCGAGGCCGAAGCAGGGACCAGTGATACAAAATATATGACCCCTAAAAAAACAAAAGAAGCAATCGATGCACTTGCACAAAAAGTAACATGGACGGTAATATCATAATGGTTTATGGTGTGAAAAACGTAAAAGGCAAATTAATTGTTGAACCTTACGATAGCGAAGAAAATGTCCCTGAAAACGAAACATGTGTTGCTCCTGAAGAATTGCAAGATTTAATCGAAACAGGGAGGAAAAACGATGCCAAGCAATAATTCTAATGCCAGTTTTATATCGACTACACGAGCAAATTTTAACCTGCTTATAAAAGATGACAACTATCTTTATTTTGTTTTAGAAACAACGGGTGAAGTTAGTTTATATTTAGGCAATAACTTGATTAATGAAAAATGGTTCGAAGGCGCAAATCTTTATGGGGAAGAAACCATAGGGGAATACGATAGCGGCGCGACAATAGCCGTTTCCAATTTGGTGGGCTATCAATACATCCGTGCCGAAATGTACGTTGACAGCATTGAATCAGGCACTGAAGCGGTTGAAATAGAAACTAAAATTTTTGAAATTAGTGATTTAAAATTAAATTCAATTACTTACCACATATGGACCAGTTCTACCGAAAGCGAGTGGAACGAAAATAATCATATAAGCAGCACAAATGTTGTTGATAGCACTACTAAATTGATTGAATATTTAAACGATGCGTTTCCACCCGAAAACCAAAACGTTGGAGATGCAGCGCGAGGAACAAGGGGTGAGTTGCCAATTGAATATTTTTACGCGATAGTTGTAGATAAAACATTAATTAGAAATAGTTATATTAAATTGGCTGACGGAAAACTCACAAGAATAAGCGATGAAGAACTTAAATTCACCGCTCCCGAAACAACGGGAGTAACATACAAATTAAGGTTGATAGGAGTTGATTGGTAAAATGGCAACAAATGGAAATGAAGTAAAATTTGCTCAATATTCACGTTCGGCATTTGATACTTTAACAAAAAACGATGATACTCTTTATGTGGTTACCGAAACCGATTCAACACTTAGTTTTTACTTGGGCGAAAATCTTATCGGAATCAGGGCAAGTGCGTTGGATAATTTAATACCCCAAGAATACCATGATGTAACAGGCGAAACAGTTGATTTAAATGCTGATTATTTGTTAAATTACACCGAAAGAGAATTAATTATAATTTTGCATAGTCGAACTGACGGAGGCACTAACAATATATCGAACAAACCTCGAGCAAATTCATTTAAAATGTTTAGATTTTTAGAACGAAGCAATACATCGACCGATTTAAGAGTAAGGGATTTGTGGTATACCACAAACGCGGTTTTTACGCGC
>Ga0172377_10002068_pt1 | contig 20511 bp, 17 predicted proteins | sample Pumphouse3metaG_FD_119749 | JGI IMG/M metagenome (GOLD analysis project Ga0172377, IMG submission 119749) | Leachate microbial communities from a municipal landfill in Southern Ontario, Canada - Pumphouse #3 metaG | ecosystem: Engineered > Solid waste > Landfill > Unclassified | place: Canada...
CGTAGCAATAGCTGCATCAACAGCATTTCCACCTTTTTTCAATATATCTAACCCTGCCTGAGCAGCTAAAGGATGGGATGTAGCCACCATCCCTCTGGAACTATAGACAACATTTCTTCGCGACGGATACTTATAGTGGTAAGGATCAAAATTCATGTTTATCACCTCAAATCCATTATGAAGTATATCCTTTTACGCCTTCTCTCGCACCTCTCTATCAAATTCATGTTGCGAAACAACATCCAACGTTTCAGATACGTTTTTAAAATGTATCAGCATTTCCCTTTCAGCTAAATCAGGTGCCCCCATGTCTATAGCGTTAAGAATGGCTTTATGAATAGTTGTAGCTTTCTGAATTTGTCCAGGATTTTTTACAAGTTCTATATTCGACTCTAAAAGCAGCGGCTTCATGCCTTGAAGCATATCAACCAAAAGAGAATTCTGTGTTGCTTCGGCAAGAGCTTCATGAAAAGCATAATCAGCTATAACATACTTTTCATTTTCATCCTGACATGAAAGAGATTCTTCAAAAATAGAATGCAAGGAAAGCTTAGCTTCCTCTGTAGCTCGCTCTGCAACAAGGCGAACAACACCTACTTCTAATATTTTCCGTACTTCCACGAGTTCCATAAAGGAGAATTTTTTCAATAGATAACTAAACTTCAAATGGTCAGCAAGAATATTAATATTATTGTTCAGATAAATACCATCATTTGATCGTATATCTAATATCCCCATATATTGAAGTGCCCGTATGGCCTCTCTGACCGAAGATCTGCTTACAGAAAAAATTTCAGCCATCTCTCTTTCCGGCGGAAGTTTTTCCCCAGGCTTTATTTCTCCTCTTAAAATTATTTCTTTTATCTGTCGAATAATCTGTTCTGAAATAGTACTCTTCTCTATTTTTTGTAACATTGCAAACTCCTTCGTCTAGGAAAAATAATATCAACGGCCGTTGTCTTCATAATGTGTTCGCTTTGAAAAATAGGCAGAAACCTCAAATGAACACGAGATTTCTGCCCTTCTCTTACAAAATTATAAAAGGAAAATCTGAATCGTTGTCTTAATCTTAAAAGACCTATTTATAAGCTTTCGCTGTCTCTATAGCAGCTTTATTTAAAATATTAAAGGGCTTTTCTCCAGAAAGAACTTTGCATGCAGCTTCTGCTGTTTTTGTTTTCAAATCTGCAAAAGATTCATTTGACTTGTATCCAACGTGGGGGGTGAGAACTACATTTTCGAAGGAGAAAATTTCCATACTTGTATCTTTAAGAGGATCTCCCTCGATAACATCCAGTCCTACTGCTCCTATTTTATCCTGCTTTAGTGCGTCAACAAGGTCATCGTAAGAAATAATGGGGCCTCGTGCAGTATTGACTATCAGCACATCGTCTTTCATCTTATTAAAAGCTTCAGTATTTAGCAAATGGAATGTATCCTCCGTACAGGGGACCATAATAGAAATAACATCAGAAATTTTGTAGAGTTCATCGAGATTCACACGCTTAACATTATTCTCTTCAAATACAGTGTCAGGAAGAAAGGGATCATATGCAACAATGTCAAAACCAAAAACTTTTGCATATTCTGCTGTCTGGCGAGCAATTCGACCAAACCCGACAAAACCAAGGATTTGTCCTTTAAGTCTCTTTATGGGATAACCAACAGAATCGTCCCATCTGCCACTACGGATAGCTCGATCATACAAAGCTACTTTTCTTTCCAAGGCAAGGATCAGAGAAAAGGCGTGACTGGCTACTTCTCCCACACCGTAATCTGGAACATTGCAAACGAGAACTCCATGTTTTGAACAGGCGTCCATATCTACTGTATCTACACCAACACCAAAGCGGACAACAACCTTACACTTCGGCAACTTCTGTAAAAGGCTCTCTGTAATATCAGAATAAACCACCAGAAGGCCATCGGCATCTTTAGCCTGTTCTGCCAATTCCTCTTCATTACGGCAATTTAAAATCTCAAAATCAAAACCATACTGCTCACAAACTTTTTTGGGTAAATCAAAGGTTTCTCCAGGATAACTATATCCATCGGTTACAACTATCTTAGTCATTACATTTCACCTCTTAAAATAATAAGACTCTCTATTTAGCAAGCATTTGCGGCAATAGAAGAGATCCCGCAGGGAAAATAACAATAATCAACAATGTAACCATAAGCACCAACAACCACGGAATGATGGCCTTGGAAATCTTTTCCATTGAAATATTTGCAATACCGCACGTTACAAAGAGGTTGACGCCAAGAGGCGGGGTTATGAATCCAATAGCGAGGTTAACAACCATGGCAATACCGAAGTGAACAGGATCGACACCTATGGCCGTCACCACCGGAAGAAGAATGGGAGCCAAAATAATGATGGCTGCAAGAGTTTCCATAAAGCATCCTACGAAAAGCAACAATAGCATAATCAGAGACATAACCACAAACTTGCTGCTTGAGAAGGATATAATAGCCTCTGCCAAGCGTGTAGGAATCTGTTCAAAGGTAAGAATTCTGCCAAAGCTCGTTGCTGTTCCTATAATGATCATAACCGTAGCCGTTACAAGTGCAGCAGAAGCGATAACGCTAGGAACGTCTTTTAAAGAAAGATCTTTATAAATAAAAACTCCAACGAAAAATCCGTAAATAACTGCAACTGCTGCCGCTTCTGTGGGAGTGAATATGCCACCGTAGATTCCTCCAAGAATAATTACAGGAACCATAAGAGCCCATTTGGCCTCATTGACAACTTTCCATTTTTCCTTAGAGGTGTACTCGATTTTTTCTCCACAATATCCGTGCTTTTTCGAGTAAAAATATGTCCATCCAATTAATGCCAACCCAATAAGCATTCCCGGGACAAAACCTGCAATAAACATAGTACTTACAGAGACGCCTGTTGATACGCCGTAAATAACCATGGGAATGCTGGGCGGAATAATAACGCCAATACTTCCAGCTGAAGCAATAAGTCCAGAGGTAAATCCTTTATCGTATCCTCTGCGAAGCATCTCTGGAACCATAATGCCTCCAATAGCAGCAACTGTTGCCGGCCCGGAACCGGATATCGCCGCAAAGAACATACATGCCACAACTGTAACTATTCCAAGACCTCCTGTATATTTTCCGAAGAAAATATTCGCTACTTTAAGAAGTCGTCTTGATATGCCGCCTTTCCCCATAAGTTCGCCTGCCAAGATAAAAAAGGGAACGGCCATTAGCGGGAAAGAATCTGCAGAGGTTGTTAAGCTTTGAGCCAAATAGCTTACGCTCACGTCTCCGCTATAGACAATTGTTGACATAGCTGCCAACCCCAAGGCTATTCCTATGGGTGTATTTAGTATGAGGAATATAACAAAACTACCAAAAAGAATAAGAGATACCATCGTAAATCCTCCAATCAAACCTTCTTGCTTACTCTGCTGCCGTCACGCTATCCGTCTTTTCAGAGAAGTTGCGTATCTTGCGAATAAGGCTCTGAATCAATCGGATACATACAAGAGAGAATCCCACCGGAACAGCCATATAAACAATCCACATGGGAAGTTCCATTCCAGGAGACAACTGTCCCAGATTCTGAATGGTATTGCTTACTTCAAAGCTCTTGATAACGATAATGACGGCAAAGAACAAGAAAAGTAGATCAGAGATAATAAGAAGAACCTTTTGCCAAAAAGAAGAAAGAACTGTTAAAACCGCCTCAATTTTGACATGCTTGTCTTTTTTAACACCGTAACTTATTCCTATATATATCATCCATATAAACATATATCTGGCCAACTCTTCAGACCATGAAAGGGATGATTTCAAAACGTATCTCATGAAAACTTGAATGCCTATGATGATGCTCATCCCGGCAAGAAGAATGATGACAAGTATTTCCTCGAAATAGTCATCTAAAAAACGAAACAATTTCATAGGGAAAATCTCCTCTCATTTAAAAGCCTTCCGCAGAGAGCCCTCTTTCTATTCCCTGCGGAAGGTATATTTCTAATGCTTAGCCGCAATAAGGTTTATTTTGACGAACCAACGAAAAGGTCAACTATTTCAGCACTTGCCTTTTCTTTCACCATATCTGCGACTGGAAGGAGTTTCTCTTTAAATTCGTTTCTCTGCTCATCGTTAAGTTCAACGATCTCATTACCAAATTCAACAAGTTTCTGTTCAGCATCCACATCATTCTTCATGGCTATTTCACGTTCATAGTCAACAGCTGCTTTAGCGGCTTTATCGACAATCGCTCTATTTTCGTCAGACAGCTTGTTATAGAAATTCTTGTTAATAACCATGACGTATGTTGTGTAGATATGCTGAGTTTTGGTGATATATTTCTGAATTTCATTGAACTTCGCTGCATGGATAAGCTCGAATGGGTTCTCCTGACCATCAACGGTCTTTTGCTGCAATGCTGTGAAAAGTTCTCCAAATGCCATGGGGGTGGGGTTAGCACCAAGAGCCTTCCATGCTGCAAGATGAACGGGGTTTTCCATTGTTCTTAATTTAAGGCCGTCCAAATCAGCGGGAGATTTTACCGGATTTTTACTATTGGTCAAGTTTCTGAAACCATTCTCAAAATATCCAAGTCCCTTAAGATTGAACTTATCAAGAGTAGCAAGCAAAGTCTGACCGGGATTACCATCAAGCATCTGATAGGCATCGGCTCTATCCTTGAACAAAAAGGGAATGTCGAGAACAAAGAATTCTTTGTCAAAAGCAGCAAGAGGAGAATTTGATGGAGCTGTCATCGTAAGATTGCCCATCTGAACAGCTTCTATTAACTCTCTGTCACCGCCAAGCTGCTGATTAGGATAAATTTTAACGGTCATTTTCCCGTTCGATTCAGCTTCGATAACCTCTTTAAACTTAACCCATCCCTGATGCATTGCATTTGATTCAGGAACACCATGCCCTACGCGAATCTCCAATTTTTTGGCAGCCAAAGCTGCATCAACTCCGGTAGTTGCAAGAAATGCGAAGACGACAAATACACATAAAATTCCCCAAACCATATTTTTCAAATTTTTCACTTGTCATTCCTCCTGGCCGAAATCGATTATCAGCACTCTACTCTGCTGAAAAACCGTCTGTATTTTCATTTTGTCTTGCAGTATTTTCCTTTTACGAAACTAACACCTCAAAAGAGAAGCGCTCTTTCAATCTTTTCGCTTCTGCTTCCACTTGCTCTTTCTCAGGAGCCACTACATCGTTTAAAGAATATGTGCGCCCCAATTTGGTATATTTGGATACTCCCAAACGATGATATGGAAGAAGATGAAGTTCACTGGCTCCTATTTCTTTAGCAAATGCTGCGGTCTCATCCAAATTGCAACCATCGTTATAGCCTGGAATCAGTGGAAGGCGAATAATTATTCGTCTTCCACTTTTGGCTATTTTCTCTGCATTCGCAAGAATAAGCTCGTTGGGAGCCCCTACAACTTCTTCGTGGCGTCTTGAATTCATCATTTTGATGTCAAAAAAGACAACATCCGTTTTTTCAATAACAGGAGCCATAAGGTTCCATTTTTGAAAACCAGATGTTTCTATGGCCGTATTGAAACCATGCTCTTTAGCGACAGTCATCAACGCTGTTGAAAACTCCGGCTGCATGAGCGGTTCCCCTCCAGAAAGGGTCATTCCCCCTCCAGATCTTTTGTAGAAAACACTGTCTTTCTCAACAACACGAATAACGTCATCAACCGTAACCACTTTTCCGACCATTTCCGACCCCATCATCTCAGGAGAAGCATTCTGAGACTCTGGGTTAGCACACCAGGGACACCGAAGTGGGCATCCTTTCAGAAAAACAATAGTCCGAATTCCCGGTCCATCGTGAAGGCTATATCTTTGTATATTGAAGATGCATCCGTTAAGCGTACGAATTGAGTTATCCACAGCCCTCATCACCATTAGACCGTCTGGTGTTCTGTTCTTCGAATAATGTCGTCTTGAAGTTCTTTATCCAACTCGACAAAACGAGCACTATACCCTGCTACGCGAATGACCAGATCTTGATAGTTTTCAGGATGCTTCTGCGCATCTCGTAACGTAGCTCCATCTACAACGTTAACCTGAACTTCCTGACCTTTAAGATCAATAAGATATGCGCACACAAGGTCTGCAAACTTGTGAAGGGCTTCATCCCCATCCAAAGCTGTTCTGCTAAACTTTAAATTCAGGACGTTGCCTTCCATAAGTCGTGTCTGATCGATCTTGCTCGCAGATTTAAGAACCGCCGTGGGGCCTTCTTTATCTGCACCATTCGATGGAGACATGGAATCAGATACGGGCATTGTAGCTTTTCGACCATCTGCCGTAGCTCCTGTCTTCCAACCATGGGGAACTGTAGCCCCCAAGGTCAAAATCATCGATGTGTAGGGTCGACCATCAATATCCTTATGTCTTTCAATCTCATCGAAAGTAAGGTTGGTCATTGTCTGAACCATGGCGTCAGCATCTTCATCGTCGTTGCCATACTTAGGTGCATCAAGCAACATCTTCTGAATTTTTATCCCGTTTTCCCCAGCGAAGTCACTATCCTGAGCACTCTTTAGTTCCGCCATAGTTATTTGTTTATCGTCAAAAACCACTTTCTTCACAGCAGCCAGGGAATCGGAGGCCGTTGCCATCCCCACGTGAAGAATAGGTGTGGCGCCCCAAAGAGATCCACCCCATGTCATATCCTTACCGCTCTCAATACACCCCTCGATCAGAGCTGAAAGAAACAAATGAGGAGTTAGATCTCTTTGGACCATATCGACTACTGCTGCGTTGATAACCTGTTGAGTCACAAAATAGTTCATCTGGGCTTTCACTGCATCAATGACACTATCAAATGACTTGAAGTCGTTGATATTGCCAGTTTTAGGTCCAATCTGTTCTCCAGTAAGTCTATCAACGCCATTGTTAAGAGCTAAATCAACAACTCGGGCAACGTTAAGGAAGCCACCATTTACACGCCCCTGGAAGCCGCGAGGAGCAAGCTCAACGCAACCTACAATTCTAAAGTCTCGAACTCTATCAAGAGGCATATCGGGAAGAGTTCTATGAATGGCAGCCATACAGGCATCATCACCGAACATGGCAGGAACACCTGTTCCAAGTCGTACGATTTCAGCAACCCTCAAAATAAAATCCTGAGGGGTTTTCTCATTGAAACGAACTGTAAACTGAGGGTTCGTCAAACGGATATGCTCCTGGCTGTTCAACATAAGATAGCTCAGCTCGTTAACGGCATTTTCTCCTTCAGGAGTCTGCCCGCCGATAGTCAAATTCGGAGTCATCGGGAACCCCGGATGAATACGAATAGACTCACTATCCTGAACTTTGATAATCTCGTTGAATTTGAGCCAGAGGCAGTCAAGTAATTCTTGTATTTCGTCGATGGTATAACGACCATCGGCTATATCTTTTACATAGTAGGGATAGAGATATTGATCTAATCTTCCAGGAGAAACGGAATCTCCGCTAGTCTCTGTCTGAATGATCAGCTGCATAAACGCAACGGCCTGAATAGCATCCCAGATATCACGGGCAGGATTCTCAGGAACCCATGAACAGACATCGGCAATCTTTTCAAGCTCACTCTTCCGAGCAGCATCTTTTTCTTCTGCAGCAAGACTTCTTGCCTTTTCCGCATACCGTCTGGCATAGCCGATAACGGCATCGCAACATACAAGAAGAGCTTCATAGAAAAGTCTCTTATCAAGATCTTCTGCTGTCGTTAAATCAAGTTCGCTCAGCTTCTGACAAATCTCCTCTTTAATTCCTTTAAGCCCGACCTTCAAAAGCTTGGGAATATCGTAGGCTACGTGACCATATCCGTTACGCTCAAAGAGATCACGAGTGAACATATAGGCATCGCGCACCCGTTTCGTCTCTTCGGGAAGCATGGCACGATAACGCTCATGAAGAGTTTTTCCATGCCAATATGGGAAGATTCCCTTAAGATCGTCTTTTACTTTCTGAGGAACTATAAAGGTATCCTGAGTTCTTGTCTCAAGCATCTCGTCTATCTCTTCTTCGAGCCATGCCGTTGCATACTCAGGGAAGAGTGGCGCAGATCGTCGCCCGTTACTACCATGACTACCGACTATCAATTCGCCATCCCAGATGTTTTGCGTCATATGATCCATTATTTTCTTAAAAACCAGCGCTCTTCTCATAACCCGTGGAGTATTTTCAGTTTCCTTATATGCCTCTGTAACAAGCAAGGCGCGCTCGCTGCACAGAATCGGCTTGGCGGAAACCACATCTTTACGCATATGGGCTATACGAGGGCTTATCTGTTTTCTAAAAACACTTTCGTCATAGGAAATCTCTGACCGTGTCATCAATATGCCTCCCCTTAGGAGTTAAGCATTAACTGTGCAATACTTTTCAACGTACCGTCCAATACGGCGAACAGCTTCTTTGAGGTTATCCTCAGATGTTGCAAATGATATCCGGATAAAGCCCTCTCCCATTTTTCCGAAGTAGGATCCGGGAACAGTAACAACCTGCTCTTTATCGAGAAGATCGATAGCAAATTCTTCTGATGTTTTACCTAATGCGCTTATATTCGGGAAAGCATAGAAAGCGCCAGCCGTTTTAGAACAGGAAATTCCAGGTATCTCATTGAGTCCGTCAACAACAATATCTCTTCTGCAAGTATATTGTTTCAACATATCCAGAGTGGCTTCCTGACTGCCAGTCAAAGCTTCCGCTGCTGCGTGCTGTATAAAGGTAGGAATACAGTCTGTCACAGCCTGCTGAAGGCAGCACATATTATTGATAATCTCTTCAGAAGCAACGGCATACCCAATGCGCCAGCCTGTCATAGCGTATGTTTTGGAAAGGCTGTTAACGATGATGACATTGTTGCGTATCTCGGGGAATTGCGCAGGAGACACGTGCATGGCTCCATCGTAAAGAATGCTCTCGTAGACCTCGTCAGAAATAACCATAAGGTCATGCTCTCTTACTACCTTTACGATTTTGCTCATGGTATCATAATCAATAACTCCTCCTGTTGGGTTGCATGGGGAGTTCAATACAAGGGCGCGAGTTTTAGGTGTGACGGCCTTCTCGACGTCCTCAGCCTGGAGCCTGAACTGGTTCTTTTCGTAAAGGGGGACCAACACGGGCTTCAGGCCTACTACGTGAAGCTGCGTTAAGTAGTTTGAGTAGTATGGGTCTGTAACAAGAACTTCATCGCCAGGATTGAAGTTTGAAAGGAAAGCAAGGAAAAGTGATTCCATACCGCCTATAGTTCCAATGACATTCTCCGGCTTAATTTCCAGTCCCATCTCTCTTTTGTACTTCTCAACAACAGCCTCTCTAAATTCAATGGCGCCAATATTACTTGAATAATGGGTCAAATTTTCATCAAGAGCTTTTTTAGCTGCTTCCTTAACATGTGCTGGCGTATCAAAATCGGGTTCGCCAAAGGCTAGGAAGATCACATCTTTATACTTTGTTGAGAGTTGTGCCATCTTCCTGATGCCAGAAGCAGGAAACCCTTCTAGAACCTTCGGTGTCTTCATTTCTTTCACGTCCTTAGTAATACTGAATATGGTGCTACTTCTTAAGAATCTTACGTGCTATTTCTTCAAACTCTCGAAGCTCGAGAAGATCACTCTTTTCGAAGGCCTTCGCTTTTACAGCGTTAACTATCTCTAACTTCAACTCTTTATCATCAGTAGAGAGTCCCAACTGTTCAAGGTAAATATCTACTGTCGGAATCCCGCTCATCTTGCCGATAGTTACTTTCGCATCAGGATGTCCTGTTAAACCATAGAGATAGGGAGACAACTCCAAAGGAGCCTCTTCAGCTGCGTTCTTATACCAGCCTGCAACGATTCCAGACTCGATATCAGCCACATGATCTCCGACGATTCCACGGTTCTGGCGAACTGTAAGGCCTGTCATATCACGAAGGAACTTAGAGAGGGGGTACATCTTATCGTAATTCAAGCCTGTATCTACGCCATACATAGTGAGAAGAGCCAAAGCAACATCTTCGTAGGGAGCATTTCCAGCCCGTTCGCCTATTCCGGAAATAGTTGTGTGAGCTATATCCGCTCCAGCGGCCAAACCAGCAATTGTATTAGCAGCACCCAAACCATAATCATCGTGGAAGTGAATTCCGATTGGTTTATCAGGAATACGCTCCTTAACCTTATGAATCAAATAAGGAACTGCGTGAGGATTCAAACCACCCATAGTATCGACTACGGTGAGTTCATCCATATGACCCTCTGTAGCAATCTTCTGAATCAGGTTGAGGTAATCGTTAATATCAGTTCTGGTTCCATCAATTGTGAAGAACGAAACATACATCCCGTTTTCATGAGCGAATAACGTCGCATCAATAGAGAGATCAATTGTCTTCTGCATATCCCAACGGTAAGCATATTTCACTAAGTGATCGCTTGTGGGAACCTCCATAACGATATGCTTTACGCCACAATCCAAAGCCTTCTGAACATCAACTTTCATGCAACGGGCAAAAGCAAAAATAGTTGGGCCAAGATTTCTCTTTACGATCTCACGAATAGCAGCTTCATCCTGATCTGAAACAGCAGGCATACCAGCTTCAATACGATGAATACCAAGCTCAGCCAACTTCTCTGCCAACGCAATCTTCTGATCTTTATTGAAGATCAAACCAGACTGCTGCTCTCCATCCCGAAGGGAAACGTCATGAAACTGAAGATTCTTAGAAAACTCGACCCCCTTTCTGGCCTCTTCGGAAAAGTTCCACGGACTCGTGTACCAATCTTCCGTCATCCACGGTGTTTTTGTTTCCAGAAATTTCATAAAAAACGCACCTCCTGTTTTAAAATGTAACGATTAATAGACCAATAAAAGTTAATGGTCTGACCATTAAAAACTACCTTTATTTACGCCCCAAACTTCGCCGATATTGCCGCAGTTACTTCACGAAGTTTTCTTCCAACTAACGCTGATTTTTCGTCGTCAAAACGGAATGCTGGAGCAGATACGCTTATAGCACCTATGGGATAGCCCTTAGAATCACAGATAGCAGCCCCTACACAACGAATTCCCGGCTCGTTTTCTTCTATTTCTTCGCTATAGCCAAGCTTTCTCCATTTAGCAATCTGATCGCGCAAGACCTCTTTGTCAGTTATGCTGTTGGGAGTACGGGGAGTAAATTCTATTTTTTCCATAAACTCGTTAAAAACATCTAAAGGAAGAGCAGCTAAGATAGCTTTCCCAGCGGATGAACTGTGAAGTGGTAATTTGGACCCTACTGCTGAACGGGTGATGAGAGGCTGAGGACTTTCAACTCTTTCGAGATAATAGCCTTCTCCATTTTCGAATATAAAAAGATGAATCGTCTCTTCTGTAAAAGCTAATAATTCTTTTAAGAAGGGAGCACTTACTGCTGATAAGCCAGAACGTTTTCTATAAGAATTAGCCCAAAGAAGAACTCCAGGACCTATTTGATATTGGCCACGCTCGTTCTTGAGAACGAGACTATAACCTAATAGAGTATTCAAAATTCTATGAACTGTCGCTTTCGATAACTCCACCGAACGGGCTATTTCAGAAACTCCAATAGCCTCTTGTTTTTCAGAAAGAAAACCCATTATTGAAACTACTCTATCAACTAATTGCAAACTATTTTCTGCCATTTTCTCACCTCCTGGTTCCGCTCAGAGAAACGCATGTCCATTCAGTGGTACAAGACAAGGGTATAAATCCAAGGCAAACTTTTAACACACTAAAAAAGCTACTGGAAAGCTGAGCTAATCAGCATTTCCAGTAGCTTAGTTTCTCTACGTCAACTTTTATAGGCTAGATATCTTTCTCTAACTGCCTGAAAAAGTTAAAACCAACTACATCTTTAAACTCCCCGAAAGGAACTACTAAATCATCTCTACCTTCAGCCAACTTTCCTCCTGCTATCGCTTCAAGATATGCTTGCATTCCTTTCATGGCGCCAAACAACGGCCCTACTGGAATACTTACACGCCCCACACCCATCTCTTTCAACGTTTCGATTGGGATAAGCGGCGTTTTACCTCCACTCACTGCATCAAACAAATTGACACTAATAGGAGCCTTTACCTCTTTTATTATTCGTAAAATATCTTCTTTCGATTGAGGCGCTTCGACAAATATCAAATCTGCCCCTGCATCCGCATAAGCATTAGCTCTGTTGATGGCATCATCTATGCCGGTAACTGCAATAGCATCTGTACGAGCATTGATCACGAAGTCAGAATCAAGTTCATTCCGAGCTTTCACGCAAGCTTTCAGCTTTATAACCATCTCTTCCATGGGAATAATTTGTTTTCCTTCTAAATGGCCACATCGTTTAGGGAAAAGTTGATCTTCAATGTTCATGCCGGCAGCACCGATCCGGATAAGTTCCTTTGTTACATGCATGGCATTAATACTGCTTCCAAATCCTGTGTCTGCATCGGCCATAACTGGAATCTCAACAGCGTTAACTATATTCCTCGTAAATTGCAACATCTCTCCAAAGGAAAGAAAAGCCATATCTGGCAACCCCAACCATGTTGCCGACAATCCAAAGCCACTCACCTGAAGAGCTTCAAACCCCGCTCTTTCAATAAGTTTTGCAGAAAGGGCATCGTGTGCTCCAGGGCAAACAAGGGCACGACGCTCAAGAATCATATGTTTAAGCTTCGTTGTTTTTTTCAACTCTTACCCCTCCATTAAAATTAAGGCGTTCTCTTTTAAGAATCAGTCTATTCCAGAAGAAAGCAACGCATACACCGACTATTCCAATCACAGAAAGCTTCACGTCAGGGAAAAGAAGTAATATTCCACTGACAAAAAAGAGCACTCGGCTGATCTTCGCCATAATGCTATTTCCAAAACCAAAGAACCCGTAAGCTATGGAAATTGCCCCGATAAACCCAGTTAAACCGTGACTCAAAATAGAGAGAGACGTTCCTCTTCCGACAAGAGAGGGGTTTAAAGCAAAGAAGTATGGCAATATAAAGGCAACAGCCCCGAGTTTTACGGCATTAAAACCTGTTTTTACCCAATTCCCCTTAGAAATACTTGATGCGGCAACTGCTGCTGTACATGTAGGCGGAGTTACGCCTCCAAGAATGGCCCAATAGATAAAGAAAAGGTGCGCTGCAACCTGATCAATGCCTATCTTCAAGAGAGGAGGAACGAGAATGGAAACAGAGAGAACGTAAGTGGGCACAACAGGGAGGGAGGTTCCTAGAAGAAAGGGCACGATAGTAGCGACAAGCAACGCTATAAAAAGATTAGACCCTCCATAATCAAGAATCAGGCCACTTATTTTAGGAGCGATTCCAGTTATTCCAATAAGATTCACAAGCATACTCACTGAAATAAGAATGGGAGCGATACGGGCAACGTCAGAACCTGCCTCACTGAGAGCTGACAGTATTTTTTGGGGCGTTTCTTTGATTTTTTTCTTTAAAGCATCGCTGATAATCAAAACAACAATAGATGAAATACAGGCATAAAATCCCGCTTTCAAAAGAGGTTGTCCTGTGGCGATGAGGTATAGAAGGAGCGCCGTCGGAATAAGCAATCCTGCCATTCGCTCAAAAGTCAGAATTTCTTTCCAACGTGGAATTTCATCCTCTGGAACCGAGGCCAATCCTCTCCGTTTCGTCTGGAAATGTACGCCACTCAAAACACCTGTATAAAAAAGCAAACAGGGTAAAAGGGCGTAGCCGATAATATTCAAATACGAAATATTTAAGAACTCGGCCATCATAAAAGCCGTAATACTCATAATAGGAGGTGTAATTCCGCCTCCTGTAGAGGCAATAGCTTCAACGGCTCCGGCAAATTCTGGACATATCCGAGTCGTTTCATTAGGGGAATGGTATAGCTGCCCGTTACCATAACATTAGCAACCGAACTTCCTGAAATACTGCCAAAGAGAGCACTTGAAATAACGGCTGCTTTCGCCGGGCCTCCAACGAAACGGCCAGTAAGAGCCAGCGCTAAATCAATGAATGTCTTTCCTCCTCCGGTAGCAGAAAGAAGAGAACCGAAGATAATAAACATTGCAATAAAGGTAGCAGACATGCCTGTTACACTACCAAACAAACCAAGGGGAGAATAATATATAGAATTCATGACAAACTCAAAAGATAAGCCTCGAATCTTCCATAAACCGCCTAAATAAGGAGCCACATAGATATAGCTAAACAGAAGGGCAACAAGTATGGGTATAGCAGCACCAACAGTGCGACGAGCCGCTTCAAGAACTATAACCATAAGAGCTGTTCCCAAAAGCAGATCAAGAGAAGTAGCCCCTCCGGGGTTCATATATACATCAAGCGCTTTCAAAACAATATTGACGCACGCAACAACAATAATAACGATAAGAAAGATATCCCAAACGTAGGAACGCTCGCTATCGTCACCCTTTTTTCGAAAGGGAAAGTTCAGCAATGCAATAGAAACACCTAACGCTACGTGAAGAGCCCGAACTTGAATATCAAGTAAATGTTGAAAATAGATAGGAACGATAAGTTGTGTTAAAGAAAAGACAATGCCGCTCCAAAATAAAATGCTGCCTATATGCTTCTTAAAGAAATTCTGTACGTTCACCCTCTCTCCCCCCTCTTCTTATGTTATATATCGAGGGTGCAGGAGGTGAAGGAATCTCCACCTCCACGCTTTATACGACCTATTTTTTATACTCAGGTGGAATAAAGTATTCAGGAACCTCTATCCCTTTTTCTTTCGCATAACGAATCAACCCTGGATGGGCTGGAATGAAAGCATCTTCTGATGCGAATTTAAAGTAATCTGCAACAGGATCCCATCCTTTTATGGGAGCGTAAGCGGCTGCGACCTCTTCGATTCCTTCCATATATGCCTTAATGAGGTTATATGCCACTTCTTCAGACATACGAGTACTGGCAACTGCTCCAGCTATGGGGCACTCTTCCCAAATCGGTCCGATATCTGGAAGTTGAGAAATTGTTCCTTTTTTAGTGGTCATGAAACTCATGCTTGGAATGTCTTCACGAATCTTTTTCACATCTTCTTCGGAGTAGCCAATAACAGCGAGAGGGGTAGATATATTCACTTCTATAAGAGAGGCATCCATCGAGTTAAGCCCGCTTGATTTCTAAAGCCCAACAATACGCCCTTCTTTAAGGGCATTTACAGCATCTCCGTAGGCCATGGGCATCAATTTGATGCCAGTTCCCAAAATATCGTTATATTGCATTACATACGAAGCTGAAGCTGAACCAGGAATGCCTGGGCAAAATCTTTTACCGGCAAGATCTGCGAAAGTTTTGATATTGGCATCTTTACGCACGTAAAGCCGATCGGCGAAAACATTTCTTAAAAAGAGCCAGCGCACATCTGTGTAGGGTTTTTCTCCCTTAAAAGTGCCTGTGCCTTCATAAAGCTGAAGTGTAGAAGGCAAATCGATACAAAGAGCAAAATCAAAAACACCGTCACGAACTTTCTTAAGGTTATCAATTCCAGCTCCGCTTTCAACAACAGTAACATTTAACCCCGCATCTGCCTTATTGATAACATTGGCAGCGGCCACACACCATGCATATACGCCAGAAGATGATGAGGTGCTGCCCATATTCAAACTGGTCTCCTGTGAATAACCTGCTCCTGCAATTCCTAAAGAAAAGATCACCAGCAGACATGTAACAAATAACCACTTTCTATGTTTCTGCATTGTGTTTCCCCCTTTTCTCTCTACAGAAGTATCTTCAGTTATTTCTACATTACGACTATTTTCGTTATGCGCGTCCCTCCTTTACCTGGGGCTTTTTAAATGTCTTGAATTTTTTCAAGTAGGGAGTTAACCCACCTTCGGAAAGAATCTGGATCATTACATCAGGAAGTGGCTCAATTGTGAGTATTTGATGTGTTGTGAGGTTATAAATTTTCTGGTTGGTTAAATCAATTTCCAACTGATCTCCATCGTGGATTTCATCAGTATTACAAATAAGTGCTGGAATTCCGAGATTGATAGCATTTCTAAAAAATATTCTGGCAAAAGATTTTGCCAAAACTGCCCCGACTTGGGCATATTTCAAAGCTACAGCAGCCTGTTCTCGCGAGGAACCGCATCCAAAATTGCGACCGGCAACAACACAATCGCCAGGCTTCACCTTCTGACTAAACCCCGGAGAAATGTCTTCAAAGAGATGACTAACCCAAACGGAATAATCAAGGGTTTTCGTATATTTACCGGCAATAATGTAATCTGTATTTATGTTATCGCCAAAAAGGTGTGCACGTCCCTCAATCATTACGCATCCCCCATTTCGAGAAAATCCCGGGGATCACTTATACATCCCCTCAAAGCAGATGCTGCGCATGTCATTGGTGAAGCAAGATAGATAGAGGCTTTATTGTTACCCATACGTCCCTTAAAATTCCGATTGGCTGTAGAAAGAACCTTTTCGCCATCCCCAGGAACCCCTAAATGTGTTCCTGGACAAGGTCCGCAGCCAGGTGGAATAATAGTAGCTCCCGCCTGAAGTAAAACTTCTATAATTCCTTCACGTATGGCCTCTCGCAAAACCTCACGAGATGCAGGACCAACAATGAGCCGACAGCTCGAACTAATATGTTTATCGCGCAAAATCGAAGCCGCAGCTCGCAAATCTTCAAGCCTGCCATTGGTGCATGTACCAATAAAAATCTGCTGGATCTCTGTTCCTTCAACTTTCTTTACGGGGCAAACATTATCCACAGCATGGGGAAGGGCTATCTGTGGTTCTAAAGCACTAATATTAATTGTTATAGTATCACGGTAGAGGGCATCTTTGTCGTCAAAAACAGGTAAAATTTCCATTTTTGACCGACCAGAAAGATATGCTTTTGTCTTATCATCACACTCCATCATGCCAGCCTTCGCCCCGCATTCGATAGCCATATTGCACATGGTTAAACGATCGCAGATCTCCATGTTTTCTATGGCTTCACCTGTAAAAGAAAGGGCCAGATAATCAGCCCCGTCAGATCTCAACTTGCCAATAGTAAAGAGCATTACATCCTTGGCACTTACTCCCTTTTGCATCTTTCCCTCATAAATGAGCTTCAGTGTTTCAGGAACTTTCAGCCAAAGCTGACCTGTAAGTAACACGCCACTCATATCAGTAGAACCGATACCAAAAGAAAGAGCATTCAAAGCTCCATAGGTACAGGTGTGAGAATCACACCCCACCACAATATCTGAAGGTCTCACAAGACCCTGTTCTGCAAGCAACTGATGACAAATTCCTTCTCCTGCTTCGAAAAGATGCGCTTTCTGCTCATGAGCAAAGTCGCGAATCATCGAATGAAGGCGACTCACCTGCTCATTAGGGCTGGGAACAGCATGATCGAGTACAAAAACCAAACGGGAAGCATCCCAAACACGAGGCTCTTCATACTGTCGAAAAGCTTGAATAGCCAAAGGAGCAGTGCTGTCATGGGCCATAGCCAAATCCACATTGACAACGGCAAAATCCCCAGCATATACATCCTGCCCGCAATGAGATGATATTATTTTCTCGACAATGGTCTTCCCGCGAGCCATTCTTATGCCTCTTTTCTCAAAAGGCTTGTGAGTGTCTGAATATTATCTAGTTCTTCAAGGTTAAGCACGGCTTCAACAATATTCTTGCGCCGTTCTTCGTCGGTAAATACTTTTCCCGCAAGAGAGTTGAATTTCCAAAGTAATTCATCTTTCGTGAACGGATTTTTCGGATGTCCCTTTGGGTACTCTGTTTTCATGGCATATTTTTGACCGCTATTCAGTTCCACTTCCACATTTACTGTGTAACGAAGAGCTCGTGGAAGCTTTTCTATCTCTTCATCGGTGTATACTTCAACTTTTTTGGCAAAATCAAGAATTTCTTTATTACGAATTTTCTCTTCGGTAAACTGGTCTACAAAGGCATTTCCTTCAAGCATGGTTACAGCACATACATAGGGATGGCTCAATTGAGCTGCTACAACGCTGGTAATGGCGTCAGCATCAACTGAATATTTATGGGTAATCGAAGTTGTTCCCACTCTTATTTTCTTAATATCTTCAGGTTTAACTTCCGGATGTTCCTGTCTGAATCTGCGAAGGGTGTCGATGGTAGAATGCTTGCTGCGACACGTTGAATAGAACTTCAAACCTATGCCAAGCAACTCCCAACGATCTCCAAGCTCACCAGCCGTTCGTTCTATGTTATAGACATCATCGGTGAAACAATTATAGAAACCACCAAATTTATTCTCGAAAACATCTTCTATGCCGGTAAATCCTTCCTTGGCCAAAAGACAACCAACAATGGCCCCTTCAGAAGACTTCGACGGCACAATACGTTTTGCCATAGACGCAAATTGAACAGCCTGAAGACCGCTCGACCAGTTTCCCGTAATGCCCATAGCGTGAATTACCTGTTCTTTAGTCAGCCCCAACATTTTAGCTACTCCGGCAGCCGATCCGAATGGGCAACACGTACCGGTGTTATTAAATCCCTGATGTGCCAGCTCTGTACCGATAGGAGCCGCGACACGACAAGCAATTTCAAAAGCTAATACCGCGGCTGTCAGAAAATCTTTTCCAGATACAGTTCCAAGACTTTCTGCAAAAGCAGTAATACATCCCAAAACTCCCGTGGAAACGTGAATAATGCCATCTGTATGAGTATCATCAAGCTCAAAAGAATTGATGGCAGAACCGTTAAGCATCATAGCCGCCGTAGTGGATGTCTTTTGATTCGTTCCCCAAATTGTGGCCTCTTGTCTGTCTGTCATTTTCAAAAGTACATCTTTGTAGATTTTCATCCACGGTGTTGTTGAACCAAACAGACCACATCCATAAGAATCAAGCAAAATATTTTTTAGGTGGAACGTTACTTCTGGGGGAATATCTTCGTATTTGAGATCAAAAATGAACTGAGAAATACTTTCATTAATTCTATCTGCCATCTCGATTCTCCTCCTTATCCCTCATTCACTGAGAGCATAGACATAAGATTACGAAGAGTCTTCTTCGTCGGTTCTTCATTCATAATCCAATTCATTATTTCTTCTTGCTGTTTATCTTCGAGAAGCGTGTGGGTAACATCTTTAAATTTTTCTCGTATGTCATCATCTGACATGGGGTTTAGTGGGTCTCCTTTGGCATAATCTACAGTTGAAGAAAAGGTCTCTCCGCGCTTATCTGTTATTTCCACAATAGTTGTTCGTTTTTCAGGATAATGTTTCTGTATTTCAGCATCTTCTTCAATTGCGATCTTCGATGCCAAAGCTCTGACTCGCTCGTCTTTAATACTCTCTTCCGTGTATTCCTGAAGACCGGCTTTTCCTCGAACGATCATTGATCCCATTCCATACTGCAAACTGAGCCGAGCATGAAGAACTGTCTGGTAATCGGGAATATCAGACCCCTGTTTTGCATTCTGATGGGTTCGAACCCGTACAAAATCGATATCGTCGGCCGCAAAAGGATGTTCTTTCAAGATATTTTCAACAGCTTCAACAGCGTAGTGAACATATCGACACGAGCAGTAGGGCTTAAAGTATATTTTTAAGAACTCCCACCTTCCACCAAGGTCTTCATAAAGAATTTGTGGAACAAATGTATTGGAAAAACAGTGAGCAAAACCCAATCGCCCTTCAATAATTTCCCCTGGCCCCGTGAAACCATTTTCTGCAAGACGGGTTGCAAATATGCCGTTTCTCGCGGCATTCCCCGGATGAAGATGTTTCACATACGAGCCGTCAATCTCGTATTGATTAATACCCGATGCCAGGCTTCCAGCAATACCGAGAGCCGACGTAATGCCATTAGCATCTAATCCCGATAAACTGGCACTTACAATAGTCGTGCCGAAAGTTCCCACTGTCCCGGTAGGATGAAAACCCTTTAAATAGTGAGAGGGATTCACCGATGTACCAATACGCAATGAAACTTCATATCCTAAAGCAAGGGCAAGAAGCACATCGCCTAATGTAGCTTCTCGCTCTTCTGCCAAGGCCAAAGCAGTGGGAATCATAGACGCTCCAGGATGATATGTTGCATATTTAGAACCATCATCAAGTTCTAAGGCGTGGGCAGCCACTCCATTGGCAAGAGCAGCGTAAGCCCCTTCCACCTTTTGAGATGTTCCAATAACAGACGCTTTCCCTTGCGGAGCCATTTTCTTCACAAATTTTTGTATCGCCTTCGATGAATCAGCCATAGCCGAACCGGCAATAATGACACCAACAGTATCGAGAAGACATCGCCGTGCTTGATGAACAACCTCTTTAGGAAGATCTGAAAAAGTTGCGCCGGCAGCAAATTCGGCTAATTTCCTTGCATAAGGCTTGTTACTCATCCCATGGAACCTCTAATGAAAAGAGTGGCGCGTACTGCTGACACCCGTATACATCTGTCTCAGATGGCCCGCCACTGGCTATTGAACGACGGAGATTGGCCTTTATACCCATTCCAGGATCAAAAAACATAAAATCAAGCACTTTATCTGTAGAAACATCGTAGACACGGGCGATAGCCTCCTGAGTTAC
>Ga0172377_10002073_pt1 | contig 20488 bp, 20 predicted proteins | sample Pumphouse3metaG_FD_119749 | JGI IMG/M metagenome (GOLD analysis project Ga0172377, IMG submission 119749) | Leachate microbial communities from a municipal landfill in Southern Ontario, Canada - Pumphouse #3 metaG | ecosystem: Engineered > Solid waste > Landfill > Unclassified | place: Canada...
ATTGTCACGCCATAGAGCACGTCCGCTTGGTTCATCATCTCGCGATTGTGAGTGATAATGATAAATTGAGTCTTATCCGCGATTTCCTTAATAATTCGCGAAAGCCTGAAAGAGTTTGCTTCGTCAAGCGCAGCATCAATTTCGTCCAAAACCGAGAATGGTGGCGGATTGTGCGCAATAATCGCAAACAATATCGCGATGGAAGTGAGCGCACGCTCTCCGCCTGAAAGCATACTGAGATTATTTATTTTTTTGCCTGGAGGAAAAGCGCTGACTTCAATTCCCGCAATTTTTTTCTTTTTATTTCCAGCAGTTTCCATATCCTCGACTTCATTCTGCAACTCTCCTTCAACCGCTTCTTCTTTTTCTTCCTCTTCATATTTAATCGAAAGCCCCGCCTTACCTCCACCGAAAATAATCTTGAAATAGCGATCAAATTCATCGCCGATACTCTTGAAAGAAAGCTTAAACATCTTTTCTACTTTTTCATCCAACTCTGCAATGACCTTTTTGAGCGACTCGGAAGCCTCCGCCAAATCCTTAGATTGACTGGACAAAAACTCGAAGCGTTGCTGTGTCTCCTTATATTCATCCATAATAAGCGGATCGATTCCACCGATTTGCTCCAATTGATTTTTAAGCCGATGAATTTTAATCTCCGCCCCGTCTCGATTAAAATATCCTTGCTCTTCCTGAATCTCAATAATTTCATTATTTCTGATTTTATCAAGCAAAAGAGCTTCTTCGCCAAATTCCGTCTTAACTTCATTTAGAATATCCTCTTTTCGCACCTCAAACTTAGCAACTTCAATGTTTATATTATTCAAATTATCTTTGAAGCGATTAATCTCCTCCTGCCGCGATTGTAACTCTCTCTCCAAACGGAAAAACGCCTGTCGCTTTTCTTGCTCGCTTCGATTGAGCTCCGCCACCTGATTTCTCACGGCTTCATAATCTTTCTTGATATTTTCAAGCTTGTTCACAATATCTTCTCGCTCTTTCTCAAATCCACGAAGTCCAGTGTCGTCAAAACTTTCCTCACCCTTGAGACAAACCCTTCCTTCTTGAATTTCAGAATATAACGCATCGATTCCGGTTTTGACCGCAAAAGTCTCTTTTTTCATTTCTTCCAACTCCATGAGATCCTTAATCTCTGAAATTCTAGAAATAAAAATGTCATAAGCGGCAATGATTTTGGACATCTTTTCTTTAACATAGCCCAAATTAATTGGCTTGAATTCAGGCCTTTTTGCTTTTTCCATCTTTTCCTTTTCAATCTCAATCCTGCCTTCCACAATAGAAAGTTCTCTTTGAAAATTATTAAGTTCCTGTTGAAATGCGTTCGATTTCTTTTGCAAATCCCCAAAGTCTTTATCATAAGACTGATTGTCTCCCGTATTAGAAGAGAGCTCATTTTTTATGCGAGCAATATCTTCCGTGTTCTTCCCAATCTGCGCCGTCAAGGTTTCTTCATCCTTTTTATATCCAGAGTTTTTCTGAATAAGGTCCAGCCATACGTGATCAAAATAGCTTCTCTGTTCGCGCCTAAGGTCTTCCTCGACTTCGCCTCTTTTTTCCGCCTTAGTCGCTTGTCTCTTCAAAAGATTAAGGTGCGGCTCAATTTCAATCAAAAGCTCCGAAACACGATCCAGGTTTTTCTTAGTGCTTTCAAGCTTCTTGATGGTCTGCTCTTTTTTAATCTGGAATTTTCTCACTCCCGTCGCCTCCTCGAAAATAACCATTCTTTCTGCCGGGCTTGCAACCAAAATGGAATCTGCCATTCCTTGATTGATTACACAATATCCTCGTTGACTGATTCCCGAACGCGCCAAAAGATCGATAATGTCCCCTAATCGGACCTTATCTTTATTAATCAAATATTCGCTCTCACCGTTACGAAAAAGTTTTCTGGTAATATAAACCTCGTCCATGTCCAAAGGCATTTTTCGATCACGATTATCAAAAACAAGCGAAGCGGTGGCCACGCTCATCTTCGCTTTTTTCTCACTTCCGTTGAAAATTATATCCTCGCTTTTCTTACCTCGAAGACTCTTCATACTCTGCTCGCCCAGCACCCACTTGATTGAATCCGCAACATTGGACTTGCCCGACCCGTTCGGACCTACCACAGAAGTCACATTATGCGGAAAATCCAGCACTGTCTTATTGGCAAAAGATTTAAACCCCGAAATTTCTAGCCTTTTTAGATACATTGAGTTTCTTTAAGATTATTGGCTAAGCTCATCATCTGAATAAACAAAATTAAGGTCAACTTTCTGATATGAAAATATTTCTTCGTCCTTGAAAAATCTAGCAACTTCCGCTTTGGCGTTATCAATCGAATCAGAAGCGTGCACAACATTGGTTTGAATGCTCATACTGAGATCCCCACGAATGCTTCCTGCATCAGCAGCTCGCCCTTTGGTCGGACCTACGATAATTCTGACTGCTTCAACCGCATCGACTCCTTCCAAAGTCATTCCCACAACTGGAGTGCTCTTCATAAAATCCTTAATTTTCGGAAAGAAAGGCTTACCCACCAAATGAGCATAATGTTCATCCAAAACCACGTCTTCCAACTGCATCATTTTCAATCCAATGATTTTCAACCCTTTTCGCTCAAACCTGCCGATAATCTCACCCAAAAGACTTCTCTGTACGGCATCTGGCTTGATAATAATAAATGTTCGCTCCATCATACATTTTTGATTTATTTTATTAGTCTTATAACAATTTAAATTTTAGCAAATAAAAAGAAGAAAGTAAACAAGCAGCGGACAAAATCTTAGACATTCAAAGAGGTCGGACCTCAAGACGCGAAGAGGTCGGACCTTGGGCATTCAAAAGGTCCGTCCTCGTTTTATACGACAAACAAATAACATAAAGCAGATATGAGTGCACGAGGTCAGACCTTTGAACATCTGAAAGATCTGACCTCGACGCAAAAAGGTCCGACCTCTTGGAACCTGCCACTTCACACGATATTCAGAATTTCACGCCCCCCACCTCATCCGTCCTAAAAGTCTCTATATTCATATTCTTAAGGCGAGTCAAAACTTCTTCCGTGGGGTGTCCGTATGAATTTTCACCAACAGAGATTACAGCTTTTTCAGGAGTAACCGCTTGCAAGAATGCAGCCGAGGTTGCATTTTTGCTTCCATGATGCGAAACTTTCAAAATATCCACATCTAAATCCAAGTTACTTCTCAAAAGTTCCTCTTCAATCTTAGCCTCCGTGTCCCCCGTCAAAAGATATTTTCTGCCCTCCACAACCGCCTTCAAAATAAGAGAAGCATCGTTCGTATTCTTAAATTCCTTCTCCGATAAATTTTCAAAAGGATATAAAACCCAAATATCAACATCCTCTCCAAATTGAATCTCTTGTCCCATTTTCGCATCCAAAACAAAAATATTATTTTCCACAATCAATTCATCCCATTCTCCGCAAAAATCCTTATCGCAAGCAATTCCCGATTCCAAAATTTGCCCGACCTCGTAATTTTCCAAAACTTTCACCAGTCCACCCATATGGTCCTCGTCAGGATGAGTTGCAACCATAAATTCTATGTTTTTATCACCCATCGGCATAAATTCCCCCAGACGATCTAAAATCTCTTGCCCTCTGCCACCATCAATCAAAATCTGCATCCGATCTTTTTGAATTAAAATCGCATCCCCCTGCCCAACGTCCAAAAAAATTACTTCCGTTTTTTGAGAAGAGCTATTCTGCGAAAGCGATTGAAAGACAATAAATAAAATCGCTCCTGCTGCCAAGACAAAGAAAAATATCCCTATTTTTTTATAAAATTTTTTAGACATCGCCTTAGAGCTTAATCAGCCCCACGTCAATTCTTGAGAAAAAATCTATGACTGCGAGCTGATATTGGATTATGATCAAAATCAAAAAAGACAAGATTTGTGCCAACGTGAAATTGACGAAGCTGAGGAAAATTAACAAAAATCCTCCAGCCATCACAAGAGGCATTACTGGCAGTATAAATAAATTTACCAAAAATGACAAAAGAAAAAACTCTCCAAAATTCTCCATAATAATCGGGAACACAGCAATCTGAGCAGAAAGAGTTACAAGAATAATATCCTTAGCTCCGCACAATTTAGGGAAACTTGCAAATTTTTTGCGAAAATACGGAAAGAGAAATATAATACCCGCCACTGCCAAAAATGACAATTGAAAACCCACGTCGCTCACAAGAAGGCGTGGATTAACGGCAAGCATAAGCACCGCAGCCAAAACCAGAGCATTTACAGAATTACCAGACCTCCCGATTTTAAGCGACAGAAGAACTACAAAAGACATAATTCCGGCTCGAATCGCAGAAGAAGAGGAACCGCTCAAAATCACAAAAAGCGCGATGCAAAAACTCACTAGATAAAAAATCTTATTTCGGTTTATACCCGCCTCCAGAAAAACAAAAATCAAAAGAGAAACCAAAATCACCATATGCATACCAGACACGGCAATGATATGCCTGACGCCGGTCTTGTTAAATTTTTCCAAAGTGTCGTCCGAAACGTCTGATTTTATTCCAAGCGTCATAGCGCTTAAAACCCCCGCTTCAGGTTGCGACAATAATCTATTTATGTTATCATTTGCGTTTTTTCTTGTTTTATAAATATAGCCCAAAAAACTGTCGCTGGCACTTGCCTCTCGCTTTAGATCGGGATAGTAAGAGACAAGATAGACATTTTTCGAAAGCAAATATTCCCGATAATCGAAATCATCAAAATTTTCTGGGATTTTCAGCTCTCCCTCAAAATTCACCCTGTCTCCATAAAAATATTCCTGATAAGGACTTGCATAAACAAGAATATATCCGTCTGGAAAATTTGAGCCTTCAATGTCTATTGTAATTTTCTGTTTTCCGTTCTTGATTTCTGGCATCTCGACTATCCTCCCCGTCAAACTCACCTTTTTGTCAATAAAATTTTCCAAACTATTTTTGCTCTGTGAGTTAATATCATAAAAGACAAATCTCACCATCCCTAGAGAAAAAAACGTCAAGCACAAAAAAACGCCAACATTCCTATCACTCTCCGACGAAAAAATACCCACAGCCCCCAATCCAGCGACCAAAAACAAAATCCATAAATCAACTCTCCAAAAAGAAAAAAACAAAATCCCGAGAATGAAAGAAAAAGAAGCGAATAAAAATTTATTGCTTCTAGTCATCGACTTCGATTATTTTCTTATTACTGGTTTCCCCTCGCACAATTCTTATCTTGCTTTTAGACACACTGAGCGCTTCAGAGAGAAGATTAATCACCTCTTTGTTAGCCTTGCCATTCACCGGCACCGCCCTAGTATAAATCTTGATTTCAGGCACGTCTAAATCATTTTTAACAAAATCCAAATCCAGCCGCGACAATTTTTCAATGCCTATCACCTCATTTTTACAAGACCGAGTTATAACCTTGCAACTAAATTTCATATTTCGAACTAAATTATATGATTTATAGTGTCATTTCTCTAACATATAAAGAATACAAAAAGACACAGCTTATTTTATTACATTCACCCTAGGACAATATCGTCGCAATTTCTCCGCAATTTCATCTAATATTTCATCTTCATAGGGCCTCGTCTCTTCAAAACTCTTATTTAAGCATTTTTGCGGTCGAAAAGTCTGCACACAATAGCGGGACAACTGAGGAAAAATGTTCTTGTTTTTCTCGTTTATCATCCTCACAATATTATCGAAATCTTCTACGCCCACAACCCCTGGCGCGACTGTCGTTCGAAGTTCCAAGGGGACACCCGCCTTAGAAATAAGTTCGACACTATTAAGAGTTTGCTCTGACGCATTTTCCGGCGCCGAAACCAAGTGATATTTATCAAAAGCGGTTTTGATGTCGATAGCAAAATAATCAACCAACTGACTCGCAATAAGAGTTTTTACGACCTCAAAATTCGCACCATTAGTATCTATCTTCACCAAAAAATCCATACTCCTCACTTTCTCAATAAAGCCAACGAGATCTTTCTGCAAAGTCGGCTCTCCGCCCGTAATACAAACGCCGTCCAAATCCCCTCGCCGAGATTCCAAAAACTCAAAAATCTCCGCCTCATCAATCACATCAAAAGAGCGAGAACTTCCAATCTCAACAATTTCCTCATTATGACAATAGGGACAACGAAAATTGCACCCCACAGTAAAAACCGTCGCCGCAATCTTACCAGGATAATCCAACGCCGTAAATTTTTGAAGTCCGCCGATGAGCATATCTTTTATCTTATAATTTTATAATAGAACATAAAGCTCCGTTGTCAATTTTCAGAAGTAAAAAATTAAGCGAGAATTTTTACTCCCCAAAAAAATGCGACTTTCTCGATCTTCAAAACAAATACAAAAAACTTCAATCTAGAATCCTTTCAGAATTTTAACACAAATAGGTAAAAATCAACGACTCTCCTCGTCCAAAAAATATGTTATGTTTATAACTTATCTTACCTGTCATTGTGAGAAGGAGGCACTGCGACGACGCGGCAATCCCGATACCACGACTTACCTGACATTATATAACGATTATTCTATATAAGTTCAGGATTGCCACGTCGGATTACCTCCTCGCAATGACAAGTATAAAATCTTAAAAAAATAATATTTATTAAAATAGTTTATAATCTTTTCAACACTTTTCAGCAAATCTCTTTTCTCGTCATGTTACCCGAATCAATAAATATAGCGGTTTTATATTTCGACAAAATAATATTCGGCTTATTGTCTTGAAAATACTTTCACGCTCTATGAATTAAATTTTTCCTTAAAAATCTCATAGCTACCAATTGCAGAAAAATTAATTTCAAATAAGTTGTCAGAGATCTTATCTACTCTCACAGAATCAATGCCTATCGTTTGTAACTTTTCATACGTAAGCAATTCACCTTCTGCAAGCCCCAATACATCACGCAAAATCCACTGTCCTAGTTTTCTATTTGAAGAAGACATTAAAGCCTTGCCACCGTCCTGGCAAATTTTTGACTGCATCAGCCGTCCATCCGGTAATCTTAGCATAAAAGGCGTATCTCTGTTTGGAAAAAAATCAGGAAAATTGCGATGAATCTCAACTGGCACGGGTATATAAACTTCTCCAGAATCTCTTTGCCTTCCTCTGGCATTCCATTGGTTAAGTCCGCTTCGTTCAAAGACCGTTTTATTTCTACCATAAAGTGGCAAGAATAAGGATTGTTTGATTCTGGCCTCACTTTCAAATTCGAGATTTCTTGTGCCCAACAACCGCTCAAGCTCCGCAAGAGGATCTTCCAAAACTTCAATAGCCAGCTCATCTACGGTCGACCCAGTAACAAATCGTTTCGTTAGTGTGCTTTTAGAAAACAAGAAAGAATAGTCGTTTTTACCGTCTTGAAAAGATATCGATCCACTATTTTTCTTTATATTCCCGATGTTGCCAATTTCTATTCTATCCATTGGCTCTTCAAAAATCAAGAATTTGCCCTTATCTCTTAAAACACAATGATAAAGCATTTGATCTAATCTGTAGGCTCTTTCTGTAAAATCTATACGTGCGTTTCTCAGTTCTGCTATCTTACGAACAAGATCTGGTGCGTTTAAACTGCCATAAGAGTTTCTGTCTGCATTAAACTCTGCGACTTTTTGATAAGTTTTCGAATTACCGGCCAAGAAAGTTTTTAGACCTATTCCCATATTATCCTTTTTGGCATCTGCCGAAACATCACTCCTAGACAAATCTTCCGCCTGAAAAGACTTACAAAAAATCTTTTCTGCGACTCTATAATACAGATATGGAACCGAAGATTCTGAAAAAAGATTAGAAAGGCATCCTGCTATTTTCAAAAATTTTTTATAATCTGTTTGTTGTTGCTCTATTTGAGCAGAGAAAAATTTCATATTTTAAGATAAAGCTTTTTTAATATTTAATGCTATTCGTTCAATAACTGGCACAGAAACAGAATTACCAAATTGTTTATACAGACTTGATTCGGCTATATTCGGCAATCTAAAATCATTAGGGAATCCTTGAAAATTTGCACATTCTCTGGGTGTTAATTTACGTATCCCTTTATGATCAAGTATTATCGGCACATTATGTCCACCCATACCCATATTTGCCGTTAAAGTGGGGCACACGTTGTTTTTATTTTCCCGAACATATTGGCGTCTCCACTGGTATACAGTATCTTTTCTAACAACATCCTTTTCTAATCTCGGGAAAAGAGGTTTTTTATTATAGTAATATTTTTCATCAACATTCTTTTCCAAACAATCATTAATCGTTTTTGTTAAGGGAATTTTATCTGGAAAAGAAAATTTCTCAAAGGCCTTTTTATCCAAAAAACCAACAATATAGATACGTTCTCTGTTCTGCGGTATATTACCATACTCCATACTGTTCATCACTTTATCTATAACAACATAGCCCAGCTTCTCTAGTTCATTATAAATCACATCCATGGTCCGTCCGCCATCGTGCGCCTTGATATTCCTCACGTTTTCCAACAAAAAAGCTTTCGGTTTTTTATCCCTTAGCGTCCGTACAATTTCAAAGAATAAATTACCCCTACTACCGTCAGAAAAACCTTTGCGATGACCGGCGATAGAAAATGGCTGGCAGGGGAATCCCCCTGTTAAAACGTCAAACTCAGGAATTGCCTTGGATGAAATTTTACATATGTCGCCAAGCACCATTGGTTTTTGCTCTATGCTAAAATTCAAATCGTATGTTACTTTACAATCCTTATCAAAATCATTAGAAAAAACGCATTCAAAACCGGCTTTTTCAAATCCCATTTTTATTCCCCCTATACCGGCAAAAAGGTCTAGCATCTTCATTTTTTTTGCCATCGTGTTTTTATCACCAAAATATTTATTTTTTTCATCTATCAACACATCAAACAATGAAAATTGAGCACCATCAGAAAGATAAAAATTGTTTTTCTTTTCGTCTTGTAGCATTTCAAAAAAACTATGAATTCCTTTACTTCCTATAATAATAAAATCAACAACATTAACGCCCATCAGTTTCCCCGCTTCAACAATCCTTTTAGCAATCTGTTTGTCCTGTTCGCTCGGCTCAGGATCACCAGACGGATGATTGTGGACGATAATTACCCCCGCTGCATGCATTTCCAATCCTGGCGCAAAAACTTCTCGCGGATGGATAATGCTTTTATCTAGTGTGCCTATAGAAATCGTTTCCTTACTTATCAGCACATTGCGCGCGTTTAAATAAAGGCAAACAAGATGCTCTTGTTTTTTACCCCTTAAATCCGAGACTAAAGAAAGGACATCTTGAACTGATAGTATTAAATTATCCACTGGTTTATTTTTTTCATAAATTCTTTCAGCCAATGCAAGTGCAGATGTAATTTGTAATGCTTTCACCTGTCCTATGCCAGGAATTTTCGTTAGATCTTCAACTGAAACATTCAAAAGATTTTTCCCAAATTTTTTGATAATTTTTTGCGATAGCACCTTAACATTTGTCCCTTTTATTCCACTGCCCAACAAAATAGCCAACAACTCACTGTCTGTTAACGAATCAGGTCCTTTTTTCAAAAATTTTTCCCTTGGACGATCGATTTTAGGAGTATCTTTTAATTTTGTCATATCCTCATTATTCTAAAACATATCAATAATAGACTTTTAATCTCCTTTAAAAAAACCAAAGATTAAATTTTACAATATTCAGCATAGAATCCTACTATACGCTTACAAAATCTATTCAACTATATTCCATAGCCTTAACTCTATACTTTAATAATATAGTCTTGCTAACAAAAAGTAAAGAAACAGAAAAAATCCCCAAGAAAAACAACAAAATAACCAAAAAATCTAGTTTGAAAAAAACGCCCCCCCACACAAGGCGTTTTTATAGAAATCAAAACAAGTTTTATTCTCCTCCTCCAGCGGTAATGATATCTGGATATTTGGCGACGTCTTTTCGCGCGAGACGGTAGGATGTTCCTTCTCCTGGGGTTGCTTCGAGATTATAAAGATTACCAGTTTCTTCTTGATATTTTACCATTCTATCACGCATAAAGTTCAGCACTTCTTCTGCAAACGCCATTCCTTTGGACGTCGCTATGTTGGTCTTGGGTCCGAAGAAATTCAAAAGGGCTTCGTTCATTCCAATAATCCCGATTGTAGAAAAATGATTTCCCCAATATTCACCACGCTGTAATTTTATATTTTCCAAAAAATGTCTCGAATAAGGATAGAGTCCGCTGCCAGTGAATTTTTCCAAAGTCTTGCGTTTGATTTCCAAACTTTCTTTAGCAAGATCCATCAAAGCCCCCATCCGACTGAGAAACTCTTTTTTGTTTTTGGAAAGATATCCAAGCCGTGGAAGATTAATTGTTACAACCCCAATAGATCCAGTCATCGGATTTGCTCCAAAAAGTCCACCACCACGCTTTAAAAGCTCGCGATTATCAAGTCGCAAACGACAACACATCGAACGAGCATCCTCCGGTTTCATATCGCTATTGATATAATTGGAAAAATAAGGAATTCCATATTTTGCCGTCATTTCCCAAAGAGGCTCCAAATCAGGATCGTCCCAATCAAAATCTTTGGTAATATTATAAGTTGGAATCGGGAACGTAAACACTCTTCCGCTCGAATCTCCCGCTGCCATAACTTCCGCAAAAGCTTTATTCAAAAGAATGACTTCATTCGCAAAATCTTTATATTGTTCTTTTTGCGGTTGTCCACCGATAATAACCGCCTCGTTCGCCAAAGTCGAAGGCACCGTCAAATCCATTGTAATGTTCGTAAAAGGAGTCTGAAAACCCACACGAGTCGGGACATTCATATTGAACAAAAATTCCTGCATTGCCTGCTTGACTTCCCGATAAGAAAGCTGGTCATATTTTATGAAAGGAGCAAGCAAGGTGTCAAAATTGGAAATTGCCTGAGCACCGGCAGCTTCACCTTGCAAAGTATAAAGAAAATTCACCAACTGTCCCAATGCAGACCTAAAATGTTTAGCAGGACCACTTTCGATTTTCCCTCTCACACCTCCAAACCCTCGAGTCAAAAGGTCTTTCAAGTCCCATCCACAACAATAAACAGACAGAAGCCCCAAATCGTGAATATGAAAGTCTCCGCTCACATAAGCATCTCGCACCTCTGGCGGATAAATCTTTTCCACCCAATATTTAGAAGTAACGATCTCAGCGATATAGTTATTAAGCCCCTGTAAAGAATAGGACATATTACTATTCTCCTTGACTTTCCAGTCCATCTCAGTCAAATAGTCGTCAACCAAATCCACAGAATTTTTCAAAATTTCCTGATTTTCCCGAAGCCTTCTGTGCTGTTCTCTGTAAATAATAAAAGACTTGGCAGTGTCGACGTAATTTTCCCTAATAAGCATACCCTCAACAACGTCCTGAATTTCTTCCACGGTTGGAATCTCCGCTTTCATTTTTCCTCCGCCGTTCCTCACCGTAAACCTTTTGTCTATTTCGTGTTCAATTTTCCTTGCTAAATCCTGAGCGTTTCTCAAACCACCTTCGTCCGTAGCCTTAAAGGCCTTCATCAAAACGCTTATGATTTTTTTCTTATCAAACTTAACAACTCTACCGTCTCTTTTTCTTACCTGCCTTACTTTTATTTTTTTAGGTTCCATTGATTTGCTTTTTAACTTATTACCTGTTAATTTTCTGCAAAATTCTTTATAAAACTTCACCTGTCAATCAAACAAAAAAACTGCCTTTCATTTCTACGATTCAGAGCAAAAACAAACTGAAGCTTCCTTAAAAAGGGCAGATTTTTTTATTTTTGTTTATCTTTGTCCGTTCACTGTTATCTTGTGAAAATCTATTCCGATTCTCTTTTGTTTTTATCCATCTTCTTTCTCAAAAAAGCCGGAATGTCATATTCATCATTGTATTTTATATTACTCACATTGGAAGAAAAAGGTTTACTCGCGCTAATTTCTTCATTTCTTGCTCTTTTCTCTATATTCGGATTCGGATTCGGATTTGAAAATGTTTTTTCTTTTTGAGGTTCCGAATAAGGACGCTTATCAAAATTGGGAACAACATTTTTATTTGCCTCTCGAACGCTTTCGACAGGAACAGAACTCTTATCAACAGATGAGTTTCTTTCTGAAATTATTTTTTTTTCACCTTCTTCTGATTTTTCAACAATATCTTCTCTGTTTTTATCCCTATCTTTTGAATCTTTTTTAAACACATCGGCAATTGAGGAAGAGAGATTTTTCTTAGAAAAATTAGGCACAGGAATTGTTTTTGGACGAAACTTATCCTCAACAGGTCCAGGAATAGTCTCGCTAATTATCTTAGGAATTTCATTTAACACTTTCTCAAATTCTTTTTCACAAGAAATCGAAGGAGATTGAAAACCAGTTGCAATTACCGTAATCTTAATTTCTCCTTTTTTCAAATCTTCATCCGTAATAGCCCCAAAAATAACCTTAGCCTCTGGATCTGCCGATTCTGTGATAATTTGTGCAGCGTCATTCACTTCCATCATAGTCAAATCTGTCCCGCCGCTTATATTGAAGAGAACGCCTCGTGCGCCATGAATTGAAAGTTCCAAAAGAGGACTGTTTATTGCTTGCTTTGCAGCGTCTACAGCTCTATTTTCACCAGAAGCCCGACCAATTCCCATCAGAGCCGGACCGGTGTTTTGCATAATAGCTTTCACATCCGCGAAATCCACATTTACAATACCGGGAATAGTAATAAGATCTGAAATACCTTGAACACCTTGACGAAGAACGTCATCAACAATCTTAAAGGAGTCTAAAAGAGGCGTTTTTTTATCAATAACTTGAAGAATCTTATCGTTAGGAATAGTTATAATTGTATCAACATTGGCTCGAAGTGCTTCCAATCCCGCTTCTGCAATTTTCTTTCTCTGCATTCCTTCAAAAGCAAACGGACGAGTAACTACAGCTACTGTTAAAGCTCCGGAGTCCTTAGCCACCTCAGCAATAATCGGCGCAGCGCCAGTGCCGGTACCCCCACCCAATCCGCAAGTCACAAAAACCATATCAGCATTCTTAAGCGCATCTTGAATTTCATCCTTATTTTCTTCTGCTGCTTGACGTCCGATGTCTGGGTTCATACCAGCGCCCAATCCTCGTGTTAAATTTTTACCAATATGGATCTTCTCCGAAACTTTGCAATGGTGAAGATCTTGTGCATCAGCATTAACCGCAATAAAATCAATCCCTTTCAAATTAGCCTCAATCATACGGCTAATTGCGTGATTTCCACTCCCTCCAACCCCCACAACCTTTATGCGAGCAAAAGTCTCAAGCTCTGGTTTTATTTCTTTCATATATTTTAAACAGATTGTTAAATTCTTATATTCCTATAATAGCTTTTTTTGTTCTTTCTCGCAAGAAAAATCCCAATTAAGGAAGAAAATTCTTAATAATTCCACTTATTTTCTTTCCAATACCACTAAAATTAATACGTGAACCTTTTTCTGGAGAGTAAATACCATTATCATCAGCTTCCCACAGAACGAGTCCAACAGATGTCGCAAATTCAGGATCGTCTATTTTATCAACAACACCATTCATTTCCATTGGATAACCAATTTGCGCTGGCAATCTCAATATTTTCTTAGCTAGATTAACGATGCCTGGCAACTTCGCCCCACCTCCTGTTATCACCACTCCAGCAGGAAGCATTCCGCTCTTATCCAATTTCTTAAGTTCATCATCCACCATAGAGAAAATTTCCTCTACACGCGCCTCAATGATCTCAGCGATGTAGCGCCTCTTAAACACCCCTTCTTCCCCTGCATCTATTTCGCCAACATTAATTTCTTGAGTCTTATCAACCTCAGAAGCTATTGCGTTCCCATATTCCAATTTTATTTTTTCTGCAACATCGATAGAAGTCCTAAGTCCGATCGCAATATCGTTGGTAATATGTCCAGACCCTACGGGAATAACTTTCATCGCCAATGTATTTCCGTCTTCATAGATAGAAATGCCAGTCGTCTCTTTTCCTAGATCAACAACCACCACGCCCAATTCCTTTTGCCTACGAGAAACCACAGCTTTTGTTGCAGCCATAGGAGCAAAAACCAAATCGTCAATATCAATCCCACACCTTTGCTGAACACATTTTTCCAAATTCTTAATAAAAGGCGCCGCGCCTTGAATCAAGAGCGCGTTAACTTCCAAACGAACTCCGTTCATACCTACCGGATACTTGATCGGGTCTTGTCCATCAATGGTATATCCACAAGGAACTACATTTATTATTTCTTTGTTGCTTGGAACAGATATTGCCTGAGCCGCATTTATAACGCGATTAATATCTTCTTCGCTTATCTCTCCATCTGCCCTAGAAACTGCAACCACTCCTTTAGAAAAACCAGAGGCGATATGTTTGCCATTGATACTCACAAACGCATGCTCAACAGGAACCCCTGCAATTCTCTCCGCTTCTTCTTTCGATTTGTTAATAGCGTTCACTGCCTCTTCGATATCGACTACCACGCCATTATTAATTCCGGCAGAAGGAGCTACACCCACACCTAAAACCAACGGTCTAGATTCATCTCCGTGCGCCTGAGCGACAATAGTTCTGATTTGACTTGTTCCGAGATCAAGTCCGATTACAATATTTTCTTTTGACATGGAGCCTTTTGTTTAAAAAATAATTTTTATTAATTTTTTATTCCTGAAACTATTTATCTCAAAAAATAAAAAGTGAACCCTGATGACATTATAATATATTTTAAAAAAAATTCAAAGTATTCCTAAAAATGTATTTATTTACCAAAGAAATAAGGGAAAAAAATGATAAAACCGATAGCAATTGACCCCAAACAAGAGAGAAGAACCGCTCCCGCCATCATATCTTTAATCGCTTTTGCATAAGGATGTTGACGAGGAACTAAAACGTCTATAACTCTTTCAAAGATAGTATTAACAATTTCCGACACTAGAACTAGAAGAATTATTAGAATCAAAGATATCAATTCCAACCTAGATATACAGAAGTATGCTGCCAGCACTAAAGCCCCGAATGCCGCACTAAGTTCAATTTGAAAATTCTGCTCCCGCAACACACATTTGAGTCCACTTATGGCGTGCGTAAAACTTTTCAAAAGCCTTTTTAGTCTGGACATATTTTATCGATATAAATTCTTTAATATTTTTTCCTCTTTCTTTTTCATAATCTCATAATCAGCATCCTTGATATGGTCGTATCCCAATAAATGGAAAAGTCCATGAACAAGCAATATGTCAACTTCTTTTTCAATCGAATGCCCTTTTTCTCTAGCTTGTTTTTTTGCTCGAGGAACACAAATAAAAATTTCGCCAAGATAAGCGACGTCGTTTGAAGGGTCCACAAAATTATCTTCGTTTTTTCCTTCAAAAGAAAGCACATCGGTGATGCGATCAATACCCCTGTATATTTTATTAAATTTCCTAATTCTATCTTCCCCAACAAAAACCAGACTGACTTCTGTGTTCTGTTTTATTTTTTCTTCCTTCATCACTACTTTTTCCACATCACCCAAGAGATTGAGTTTTATTTTTGTCCTAGTTAAATTTCGAATCAGCAGACTCATTATTTCACAATTTAAAAAACAAAAATTATGCTCGATACCACCCCCCCCCTTGATAGTCTATCTTTAAAATAAAAACAAAATCACTCGAAAAAAAACTTTAACAGTCTTAATCTATTAAAGTTTTTTTAACAATTCCACCCACAACCGCGCCATCTGCTCGACCATCGATTTCCTTCATAACTTCTTTCATAACCAACCCGAAGTTTTTCGTCGCCTCAGCATCCGTTTTTTCCAGGACTCTTCTCACAACGGCAGCTATTTCGTCTTCACTCATTTCAGATGGAACGTATTTTTCCAAGACAACCAATTCCGCCTTTTCTTTTTCTGCCAAATCTGCGCGACCACCTTTCGTAAATTGTTCAACGGAATCCTTACGACTTTTGATATTTTTACGCACAACTGCCAAAACCTCCTTATCATCCAACTCTTCGCGCGTTCTAATCCCTTCGTTTTTTATATCAGAAGTTAAAAACCTCAAAACATCGCGAGTGAAATTATCACCGCACTTTATCGCTTCTTTCAGATCTTCCTTGATTTTATACTCCAATTCCATAATATAAAATGAAAACGGATAAAAACATTACAAAAACTATCGCTTGAATTTAAATTCTTCTTCAAGTTTTCCCAATTTCCGATCTTTTTCTTTTTGAGCGACAATTACATTGCGGCGCAAGGCACTTTTTCTTCTTTCTGTCTTACTTTTTGTCTTCTCCTGAAATCTCGAGCTTCGAGCCTGCAAAAGCAGACCACTTTGCTGGACTTTTCTGGAAAAACGTCTAAGCAGACTGCCAACGCTTTCATTATCTTTTTTCTTGACCTCGATCATAGTTATCACCTCCAATGTGATATTATTCTTAAATAAAAACTTATTTCAGTATAACAAAATTTTCATATTTGGCAAGTGCCATTATATAAGCCTATTTTACAGGTCCAATATCCTCGTGCAATCTCGCCCCACCCAAAAGATGCATATGAATATGTGGCACCTCCTGTCCGCCATCACGACCAGTTCTTACCAGGAGCTTATAGCCCTTTTCAGCAATTCTTACATCCTCTGCAATCTTTTTCGCCGATAAAAACATATTCCCCATAATCTTCACATCTTCTTCGACAAGATTATTTATCGAAGCGATATGTTTTTTAGGAATTATCAAAATATGAACAGGCGCAATCGGATGAATGTCGCGAAAAGCAAAAACAAAATCATCCTCATAGACTTTCTCCGCAGAAATTTCGCCTTTAATAATTTCACAAAAAAGACAATTCATATATATCACTTTTTAAAAAATATTCTTTAATAACAGTGCCTCTCTCATAAAGCTACTCTATTATTTTACCACCAGACTCTTTTATTACCTTCTCCATGAGCGAGAAAAATTCCTTCTCATTCAGTCCGTCAGTCTTCTTCTGATCAGAGAATGCTCTATTAAGACTATTTAGATTATCATTAATAGCACCTAAGGAATAAACACCGTTAATACAAAAAAAGTTATACGCTCTCCATTAACATTTTCATACCAATTCGGCAATTTTCTAAAAGAATTTTTTGCAATTTCAGTAATCTCCTTTAAAAGCTTTTGCAACTCATCAAAACCTAATTTCCCAAGGTTCTCCTTCGAACTTTCAGATTTTTTCCGATTATCCTCGTCTTTTGATATGGTATCTTCAGGTATAACTGGTAACATTTCGCCAAAATTTTTCATAATTTTAACTATTTATTATTTTAAGTTACATCTTTAAAAACTTATTTCCTCAGCATCCTTCTCACTTCTTTAACAACATCCTCAACAATCACAGTTTCCTGCATACCACTTTTCATATCACGCGCAATCACAGTGCCATCAAGAGCTTCTTTCTGTCCAACAATAAGAGCGATCTTTGCCCGCACTTTGTTTGCAGTGCGTAATTGCGATTTAATACTGCCACGACCAAAAGATTCTCCGACAGTAATGTCTGTATCTATAAGCTTATCAAAAACTTTCATAACTTTTCTTCTTGCCAAATCCCCGAGCTGCACCAGAAAAACATCTTTCGTAATCTTCGGTTCCAGATTAAGATTCATTTTCATAACTTTCTCCGCCACCCTCTCTGTTCCAAATGAAAATCCGACTGCCGGCGTTTCTTCGCCTCCCAAAAGCCCGACAAGTCCATCATACCTTCCGCCACCACCCAAGGCAGTCTGCCTAGATTCAGAATCGTCGCCCTCTGCCCAAATTTCAAAAACGGTTTTCGTATAATAGTCCAAACCTCGCACCAAATTAGAGTTCAGGACATAAGAGATTTCAAGTTCATCCAAAAATTCGAGAACACTTTTAAAATGATCGTGACAGTCCGGACATAAATTATCAATGATTTGTGGAGCCCCGGCAGCCACTTGCATACATTTATCTTCTTTACAATCCAAAAGTCGCATCGGATTTTTTTCCAATCTTCGCTTACAATCCACACACAGCTTATTGATTTTCATATCATAATAATCCGTAAGCAATTTTTTATATTTAGCTCGACAAGTTGCGCATCCTATACTGTTAATCTGGACAGAGACATCCTTGATACCGATTTTTTGAAAAATCTTCCAAGCCAAATAAATCACCTGTGCGTCAATTGCAGGACTGTCTTCTCCTAAAACCTCCGCCCCGAACTGGTGAAATTCGCGATATCTACCCTGTTGAGGCTTGTCGTAGCGAAACATTGAACCTTCATAATAGAGTCTAACCGGCTGCGACCATCTGCTCATTCCATTCTCAATATAAGAGCGAACAACGCCTGCCGTACCTTCAGGACGAAGAGAAACCTTATCTCCACCTTGAGTTTCAAAAGAAAACATTTCTTTTTCCACAATATCCGTCACTTGCCCCACACCACGTTTAAAAAGCTCCGTATTCTCCACTATTGGCGTTTCAATTCTTCCAAATCCGAAATCTTGGCACATCTTGCGCGAATTCTCCAAAATGTGATCCCAAACATATTGCTCTGGCGGAAGAATGTCTTTCATTCCTTTCACCGCTTGGATTGGTTTTGTCTTTTTTCTTGGTTTCTTTTCTGGCTGTTCTTCTTTTTTAACTCTAGGCATAATATTTTGATAATTAACTTAAAATATTTTTTGCAAACTCATCAATTTTTTGAATACTTTCAGGATTATTCTCAACGTCCTGAGGCGCTCTCGCAACCAAATAAAAATCTCCGATAAAATCTAATTTTAACAATTCTGCCACAGACTCCATAACCGCTGCAATTTTTTCAGGATAGGTTCTATTGTCCGATGCTCCGATACACAAACTAATCATTTTTTTTTCCGCGAATGATTTGCTTTTATATACTGGATTCAGCCTGTCAAAAAAATCCTTCATAATTCCAGACACGTTATTAAAATAATTTGGACTTCCAAAAACAATCAAATCATTTGCTTGTATTCTTTCAGCAATAAGTTTCATATCATCCATAATCGAACACTCGCCACTTTCATCGCAAGAAAGACAGCCTGAGCAGTGTTCCACCCTTCTTTCTCGAAGCAAAACCAGCTCCGTTTTATGTCCAAATTCTTCAGCCTTAGTAAGAAATCGTCTCAACGCAAACTCAGTATTCCCGCGACGTGGGCTGCCACATATAGCAATAATATTCATAATTTCAAGTTAAACTAAAAAAGTTAGCCTGAATAGTTTTCCATTCCAAAAACCCTAAAATCATCAAACGGCCAGGCTCTGACCCAAGCTTTTCCTATTATAAATCGATTATCCAGTTTTCCCCATCTTCTGGAATCCGAACTCGCAATCCTATTATCCCCCAAAACATAATATTCAGTGTCTCCCAAAGTCTCAAAAATCGTCCCAGAAGTTACCGTAGTTGAGGGAAGATATGCGCTTTCATCCAAAACAAATCCGTCTAAATGTTCAGCGTTATAAATTGTGATTTTGTTATTTTTGATTTCAATAGATTCTCCCGGCAATCCGATCACCCGCTTGATAAAATATTCGCTCGGATCGTTTGGATATTTAAAGACAATAACGTCTCCTCGGTTAGGGCTCTCTAAACGATAACCAATCTCATTAACAATCAAATAATTTCCATCCTCAAAATTAGGCTCCATACTCGCGCCTTTGACAAAAAAAGGCTGAATAACAAAAGACCTTACTATAAAAATTATAATAAGACTGACAATCACCACTCGAATCGTCTCGAAGGAAAGGTCCAGAAAATTTCTGAGCTTGTCCATTATATCTTCGCTAGGATCCTCCCCTATTCTCCTGTCTTTAAGCTCTGGCATATCGTTTTCCGACCGCATTTCGTTTTCCTTATTTTTATTTTCAATATCCATTTATTTTAATTTATTTTTATAAAACACCCAGGTTATACGAGCTTATGATATAACTTTTAGAGACTCAAGTCAAACGGTCATTTTAGAAGTAACAAAAGAAGTTACTGCTTCACATCACCCTTTTCAAAAGATTCTGCGTGTTATCATCTCAAAATTTGGATGTCAGATATTTGAAATCTACGGAGTATAATGTTTAAACATTATAATATAGTAAAAAAGTAGAATGAAGATGCTAGGCTAAGCCCAGCATAACACACGGAATAAGTTTGATATGAAAAATTCGTCATTCCGAACTTATCGAGGAATCGCTTCATTATGATTATACGTTATAAAAAAAGAGTAACAGATTTGTTCCGTCACAATAATTCATTTAAATTTCTCCTTCATATTCATATTTTCTTGTATAAAGAAAAGGAAAGACGGAATTATGATTATAAAGAGCCAAGCAAGCCCCCAAATCAATCCCCGTCCCAAAAATTCTGAATCCTGTCCTTCTGAATAAGTTCACCCACATATTGGAATCCGAATAAGCTAAATATATGCGATTAGGATTCAAATATGGACATTGCAAAGGTTTTTCTAAATTGTATAATTATGG
>Ga0172377_10002075_pt1 | contig 20481 bp, 18 predicted proteins | sample Pumphouse3metaG_FD_119749 | JGI IMG/M metagenome (GOLD analysis project Ga0172377, IMG submission 119749) | Leachate microbial communities from a municipal landfill in Southern Ontario, Canada - Pumphouse #3 metaG | ecosystem: Engineered > Solid waste > Landfill > Unclassified | place: Canada...
TGTGGAGCATGTGCTGGTGGATGTCCAGTAAGTTGCATATCAGCAGGAGAATAGTATTAAAATATTTAATATAAAAGAACCTAATGTAAATTAGGTTCTTTTATATTTTTTGTATAATTATCCTAAAGAGACATCTAAAATCATCATAAGTACAAATCCAATAAGAACGCTTATGGTTCCTAGGTCAGAACCGTCTCCTAGATGAGCGTCAGGTATTAATTCTTCAATAACAACATACATCATTGCTCCAGCAGCAGCAGAGAGTAACCAAGGCATAATAGCAATTGAATTTGAAGTAACTAAAACAGTTATCATTCCAAATATTGGTTCAACAATTCCAGATAAACTTCCAAGAATAAAAGATTTTTTAGATGACAATCCTTCTCTCCTCAAAGGCAGAGAAACAGCTGCTCCTTCTGGAAAATTTTGTATACCGATTCCAATAGCTAATCCAATGGCAGAAGTTAAAAGAATAGGATTGTTTGGGTTTTGAGCAGCTAGGGAGAAAGATAATCCAACAGCCATACCTTCGGGAATATTATGTAGGGTAACTGCTGTAATAAGAAGGGAAGTTCTTTTCATAGGAGAAGAAATGCCTTCTTTTTTATTTATATTAGGATGTAAATGTGGAACTATTTTATCTAAAATAAAGATAATAAAAACTCCAGTTAAAAATCCAATAGAAGTGGGAACCCAAGATGGAAACCCAAAAGGGTTAGAAGCTTCTAATGATGGTAAAATTAATCCAAAAATAGAAGCAGCGATCATTATTCCAGCAGCAAATCCTAAAAAAATTGTTTGAATAGTATTTGAAATTTCATCTTTAAACAGAAATACCGTAGCTGATCCTAAAGTTGTCATAACAAATATAAAACTTAATCCTCCTAAAGCATATATCATACAAAACTCCTTTTAATTTTATATAAATCTATTTTTTAATCTTCCATTATTTTATATCATCTAATATATTTTAGTTCATTTTTCTCTAATAGTAAAGGATTGTTATTTCTTAATTTCAAAAAAATATTTTCATTAATTGATTTTATAGAAGAATCCAGCTAAGGTTGATCTATAAATTTATTTGTTATACTTCTATAATTTTATATTATTTATTATAAAAGTATCATTCTAATAAAAGCCACATCAATCATTATATTTACGAATGATTTGAAAGTCAAATATTTCTTGACAAAAGAAATTATTCTTGTACAATTTGGATGTTTTATATTGGAAGTTAAAATTTCAGGAGGAAGATAAAATGTTTAAGAAGAGGATGAAATCACATTATAGTTTAGATAATAATAAAATAGATTATATAAAAAAATCAGTTAATGAAATAGATTTTTTGAAGCTTTTAGAAGTAGAAGTAGAAGATTTCCCCAGGGCAATATATGTTCACACCCCTTATTGTGATAAAATTTGTTCTTTTTGTAATTTAAATAGAAAAAAATTAGATGATAGCTTAGGAGATTATGCTAGATATATTGCAAGTGAGTTTGAAAAATATGGAAAAACTAAATATTTTAAAGATAGGCCTTTTGAAGTTTTATATTTTGGAGGAGGAACTCCTACAGTTTATAATCTTGAAGAGTTGGAAACAATATTTAAAAGTATAAGAAAAAATGTTGTATTTTCAGATAACTATGAATTTACTTTTGAAAGCACATTGCATAATTTAAATAGAAAAAAATTAGAATTGATGATGGAGTATGGGGTAAATAGAATTAGTATAGGCATTCAAACATTTTCAGATGAGGGAAGAAAATTTTATAACAGAACCTTTACAAAAAAACAATCTATTAAAAGATTAAAAGAAATAAAAGAATATTTTAAAGGTGATATCTGTATTGACATTATTTATAATTATCCAGGGCAGAAAGAAGTAGATATAGTGGAAGATGCTAAAATTATAAAAGAAATAGGAATTAGTAGTTCAAGTTTTTATTCTTTGATGATACATGAAGGTTCGTGCCTATCAAGAGATATTCAAGAAAAAAAGGTGAAAATAAACAATGACTTAAAAACTGAAAAAAAGTTACATGATTTATTTTTAGAAGAATTATGTAAAGATAGAGAATATTATCCTTTGGAACTTACAAAAATAGCTAAAAAAAATGGAGATGATTATCAATATATAAAAGTTAGGAATAAAGGGGGGGATACTTTTCCAATAGGAGTTGGAGCTGGGGGAAATGTAGGGGAAATAGGTGTTTTCAGAATGAACAAAGAAAAGATATTTTTTTCTTATAGAAATGGTTTGTACAGGAGATACTCAATATTATCAGGGATTATGCAATTTCCAATAATAAAATTAAATGATGTTAAAAAATTATTAGATGAAAAAGAATACAGATATTTTATAGAAAAAGTTTCTGAATATAAAAAAAATGGACTGATAAAAATTACTAAAGAAACAGTGGAATTAACTAATAATGGAATATTTTGGGGAAATAATATTTCTAAGGAGGTGATTAATCATATAATAGATTCTGTTTTCTAAATTATGTGGGGATTAACTTTTATTTTTAATATTTTTTATTTGAAGGGAGAAAAATGAAAAAAAAAATAGCGCTGGGATTAGTTGTCTCAGCATTAGTTTACGGTAATGAAGGGGAGATAGATTTAGGGAAAAGTGTTATAACTTCAACAACAGGATTTGAAACTTCAATGAGGCAAGTGGCGTCTAATCCAACAATTATAACATCTAAAGATATTGAGGAAAAAAATTATAAAACAGTTTCAGAAGCTTTGGAGAGCGTACCTTCTGTAAATATCATGCAAAATTCTTTTGGGAAAATGATTGATTTAAGAGGTCAAGGGGGAATAGATGGAACTTCTGCAGGAGCTAAAAAAAATGTTCAGATTTTAGTTGATGGAATAGCAATTAATTCTTTAGAATCTTCTATGACCAGTACTCCAATAGATACTATTTCTATAAATAGTATAGAAAAAATAGAAGTTATACCAGGAGGGGGATCTGTAATTTATGGAAGTGGGACAGCTGGAGGAATAGTTAATATTATAACTAAGAAAGGTAAAGGGTTAAGAGGATCTATAGCATCTGATTATACAAGTTTTGATGGATTTAGAAAAAGTATTTCTCTAGGAAACACTTTTGGAAAATATGATTTTGATTTAGCTTATTCAAATAATAAAGCTAATGGATATAGGGAAGATTCTAAAGATGATTCAGAATATTTTCAAGGGAAAATAAGATATAATATATCAGAAAAACAAAGTTTAGAATTTAAATATGCAAAATATAATAATAATAGAAATATGTTAGATGATTTAACAATGGAAGAATTAGATGAAGATAGAGATCAAGGGGATCAAGATGGGTTTATAGATAAGGTAAATACAAGCAAAGATGATTATATTTTAACATATAATAATAAATTATCAGAAAAATTAGATTTAAACTTATTAGCTTATCATGAACAAACATCAATGAAAATAAATATGCCTGAGGAGGATAGCAATTCAGATTGGAATTTCGAAGATAAGAAAAAAGGAATCAAGTTAAAATTAAAAAGATCCTATGGAGATGATAGTTCAATATTAACAGGGATAGACTATGTGGACAATACAGGGGGAAGATACGGAGAAATTAAAAGCATAATTCAAATGGGACCAACAATTAATGAAATGCAAGTTAATACAAATATGGGTTTAAATAAAAAAACATTAGCTGGATTTGTAATGAATAACTATAAATATGGAAAATTTCAATTTAACCAAGGGATAAGATATGAAAAATCAGATTATGATATTGAAAGAGAAAGTATAGTTCAGTTATTTGGAACCACTACAAGTTCAAGCTCTTTTGACAAAACAATGGAAAATGTAGCTTGGGAGTTATCAGGAAATTATCTATATTCAGACACAGGAAAAGGTTATATAAGATATGAAAAGGGATTCACAAGCCCTCAACCATCACTATTAACAAATAAATATAATGGGAATTATTATTTAAATGATTTAAATGAAGAAACATATAATAGTTTAGAAATTGGTTTAAGTGACTATTATAAAAACACATTAATAAGTGGAGCTATTTTTTATAATTTAATGAATGATGAAATTTATACTTATATGAGTGGGGGGATGTCAAATAGTAATATATTAAATTATAATTTAGATAAAACAGAAAGATACGGATTTGAATTTAAATTAGAGCATTATTTAGGAAAATTAACACTATCAGAAGGCTACCAATATATGCACTCAGAAATAAAAGATGGAACAGAGAAAAATTTTGATAGTTCAGGAAATTTAGTTTCAGGTGATGAATTATCAGGAAATACTATAGCAGGTGTTCCAGAGCATAAACTTAATATAGGAGCAAAATATAAATTTAATGATAAATTTAGTATAAATGGGGAAGTAGTATACAATGGTTCTTCTTATATTGATAATGAAAATAAATATGGAAAGAAAAAAGATTATATTGTGGCAAATATAAGAGCTAATTACAAATTGAATACAGGTTTAAATTTATATGCTGGAATAAACAACTTATTTGATAAACAATACAATAACTCAGTATCTTATAGTACAAGTGAAAAATATTATGATCCAGCATCAGAAAGAAATTATTATGTAGGATTTAATTATACTTTCTAAATAAAAAATTATGATATAATAAGGACAAAAAGGAGTTAATTATAAAATGAAAAAGTTATTGCCATTTATACTGATTTTAGGAACAATATTATTAGGGATAATTTCAGTTACTATGGGTAGTGTGAAAATTCCTTTTGAATATTTATTTGATTTAAATAATGCACCAAAATATATGCAAATAATAGTATATGATTTAAGATTACCAAGGATAATAATGGCTATTTTAGTTGGAATGATGTTATCTTCAAGTGGTATTGTTGTTCAAACAGTGTTTCAAAATCCATTGGCAGATCCCTATATTATAGGGATCGCAGCTAGTGCTACTTTTGGATCAGTGATAGCTTATATTTTTAATTTGCCAGACTTTATGTACGGGGTTTTTGCATTTATAATGTCATTGATAAGTACTTTTGTAATATTTAAAATAGCAAAAAAAGGAAGTAATGTTAATGTAACTACTCTTCTTATAATTGGTATAGCAGTGTCTTCATTTTTAGGATCATTTACTTCTTTTTCAATGTATTTAATAGGGGAAGATTCTTTTAAAATAACAATGTGGATGATGGGATATTTAGGAAATGCCACATGGGAGAAAGTACTTCTGATTTGCCCACCTTTAGTATTTTCTCTATGGTATTTCTATATGAATAGAAATAATTTAGATGCACTATTATCTGGAGATGAGGAAGCTTATTCTTTAGGAGTAGATGTTAATAAATTAAAAATTAAAATGCTTTCAGTTTCAGCTTTAATAGTTGCATTTTCTGTTGCATTTTCAGGAATGATTGGATTTGTAGGATTAATAATTCCTCATACAATAAGAATGATAACAGGGCCATCTAATGCTAAATTAATACCTAGTGGAGCATTGGCAGGAGCAATATTTCTTTTAGCTTGTGATACTTTCGGTAGAACAGTATTATCTCCAGTTGAGATTCCAATTGGAGTGGTAACTTCTTTTTTCGGAGCTCCTTTTTTTCTCTATCTAGCTGTTAAAAGTAAAAGAGGTGGGAAATAATGGCTATAAAAGTAAATAATTTAAATTTTTCTTATGGGGATAGAAAAATATTGAAGAATATAAAAATAGAAATAAAAAGAGGCAAATTAACAGGAATTTTAGGACCTAATGGCTGTGGAAAATCAACTCTCTTAAAGAATATTTTAGGTTACATAGGAAAAGAAAATCAAAATAATATAGAAATTTTAGGGGAAAAATCAAGAAATTACACTCACAAAGAAAAATCTAGGATAATGGCTTTAGTTCCTCAAAAATCAAACTTAATGAGTTCAATGAGTGTATTAGATTTTGTGACTGTAGGGAGGTTACCTCATTTAAAGAACAGTTGGGAAGGTTATAGTAAAAAAGATATAGATTTTATAAATATGGTATTAAAAAAATTAGGATTGGAAGATTTTTCAAGTAGAGTAGCTTTAAGCCTTTCTGGGGGAGAATTTCAAAGAGTTCTTTTAGCAAGGGCTTTAATTCAAGATCCTAAAATTTTATTATTAGACGAACCAACATCAGCTTTAGATTTAAATCATGCAATGGATTTAATGACTAGAGTAAAAAAATTAGTGGACAATCATGATATAACAGGAGTTGTAGTTTTACATGATTTAAATCTAGCCTCTATATTTTGTGATGAGATTTATTTAATGAAAAATGGAGAAATAGCTTATAGAGGAACACCAAAAGAAATTTTAACAAAAGAAATTTTAAAAGAAATATATAATTTAGAATGTAAAATATTTTATAATGAAGGGAAACCTTATATTATTCCCTTTATAAAAGGAGAAAATAATTGAAAAAAATAAATTTGTTTATAATGAGTTGTTTCATAAGTGTTTTTTCCTATTCTTTAGAAATTAAAGATAATAGAATTTATGATTCTAGAGGAAATAGTATAGAAATAAAAAATTATGAAAAAATAGTAATAGCTGATCCAGCTATTGTTGAAACATTTTATATGTTAGATGCAGAGGAAAAAATAATAGGAATAGCAACTTCAGCAAGAAGTAAAATTTGGCCAGAAGAAAAGACAAATAAGCTTAATTCTGTTGGGAATATTACAAAGCCATCTTTTGAAAAAATAATAGAATTAGAACCAGATTTAGTTATAGTAAATAGAATGTCTTCAGGAGTAAGCCTTTCTTTAAAAAAACTTGGAATACCAGTATTGGAAGACGATGTTTCTGAAAATATAGATAATATTTTAAAAAGTATAAAAATTTTTGGAAAACTTTTAAACAAAGAAGAAAAAGCTAATTTATTATATAAAAATTCTTTAAAAAAATTGGAAAATATAAAGAATTTAAAAAAAGGAGACAATAAGAAAATTAAAGGACTTATATTATTTTCTTCTTCTCCAATGATGGCTTTTAATGGAGAATCTTTACCAGGTCAAGTTTTAGAATTAATAGGAGTAGAAAATATAGCTAAGAATCTTATAGGATCAAGACCAATAGTTTCTTCAGAACATTTATTAAAAGAAAATCCAGATATATTAATGGGAGCAATGAGTTTTAGATCTAAAAAGCAAATATTAGATTCAAATCCTATTATATTAAAAACAAAAGCAGGAATCAAAAATAATATCTTTGTTGTTGATTCAAGTGAAATATTAAGAGGGTCTCCTCGGATTTTTAACACAATAAATAATTTATACAAGGAAGTACAAAGATGTCAAAATTGAAAATAATATTAAAATATTATTTTTTTGAAAAAAAACTATTATTTGGGTTTTTAATTGTCAGTTTGATTGTTTCTATATTAGATTTAAGTAGTCCAGTTATTGTGAAAAAAATAATAGATGAGTCTTTACCAGCAAAAGATTTAAAAGGATTAATGACATTATCAACAATAGTTTTATTTATTTATTTATTTATGTAGAGGTATATGTTTAGTTTATTCTTCTAGCAGAGGTCAATTATTAGGTAATAAATTAAAATTTCATATGAGAAATGATTTGATTTCTCATTTTTTAAGACAATCTTGTGGATTTTTTTTTAAAAAAAATAGTGGTGAATTAATTTCGAGGATTAATGGGGATTTAGAAAATGTGTCCACATTATTATATAGAGGTTTAGAAAATTTTATATCTTCTCTACTATCTTTGATAGGTTCTTTTTTATTAATGATAAAATTTAGTCCATTTTTAGCTTTTGTAACTTTTGTTCCACTACCTTTTGCCTTTGTTTTTGTATACTTGATTAATGCTAAGTTAAAAAAAGGCTATTTGAAGATAAGAAAGGAAAATGGAAGCTTTGTAAGTACCACAAATGATATATTTAGACTTATTTTTTTTATAAAGGATAACGATTTAGAGGAAAATAGCAGGGATAAGTTTATTGAATCTAATAAAAAATTATTAGAAGCGGAAAAAAACAATTTTTTAAATTCAGCATATTTGATGGCAGGAATAGTTTTTTATACCCAATTTTTGCAGTTATTATTAATTTTTGTAGGGGGAGTTTTATTTATAAAAAGTAAGATAAGCTTGGGAATAATTATTTCTTTTTTGTTGTTAGTAGATAGATTTAAAATTTCTTTAATGAGATTTGTAGGATTAATTGATTTATATCAAAGAGGTATGGTTGGAATTTCAAGATTTCAAGAAATGATTTTAATAGATACAGTTTTTGAAGATGGAAATATTGAATTAGAAGAGGAGTTTCAAACTTTAGAATTTAAAAATGTAAGTTTCTCCTATGAAAGAGGAAAAGATATTTTAAAAAATATAAGTTTTAAAATATTCAAAGGAGAAAAAGTTGCAATAGGCGGTCAAAGCGGAGTTGGGAAATCAACAATATTTAATTTAATAAAGAAAAATTATTTGCCAACATCAGGAGATATAATTGTTAATGGAATCAATATAAGAAAAATAAAGACATCCTCTCTACTTGAAAAAATAGGAGTGATAACTAAAGAAGAAAATTTATTTAATGATACTGTTTTAGAGAATATAAGAATAATTAATAAAGAAAAATATACACTAGAGGAAGTTGTAGAAGCTACGAAGAAAGCTTGTATACATGAAAAAATAATGGATCTTCCAGATAAATATGAGACATTATTAGGAATAAATGGAGTTAACTTAAGCAACGGAGAAGAACAAAGAATCTCTATTGCAAGAATATTTTTAAAAAAAGCAAAACTAATAATGTTAGATGAAGCAACTTCTGGGTTAGATAATATTATAGAATCAAAAATAATAGAAAATATATATGAATTTTTTGAAAGTGAAACTATTTTAGTGATTACTCATAAACTAAAATTATTAAAAAATTATGATAAAATAATATTAATTGAAAATGGAGAAGTGGTTGAGAATGGAAGCTACGAAGAACTAATGAACTTAAAAAATAAATTCTATAAAATAATTTAAATAAGCATCTTGATTTTAAATCAAGATGCTTATTTAGTCTATATACTTTTTGTTTGTTCTTTCAACCAATTTTTTTCATCTTCATTTAAGAAGGGAGATATTTTTTCAAAAACTATTTGATGATAATTATTCAGCCAATTTTTTTCATCTTCATTTAAAAAATTTAAATCAATTGCATCAATATCAATTGGAACAAAAGTAAGAGTTTCAAATTCTAAAAATAAACCATATTCATTAACGAAACTTTTAGTGGTTAAAGTTTCATTTTCTATTCTAATTCCGTGGGAGTTATCTATATAAACTCCAGGTTCAATAGTTGTGACCATATCAGGATGGATTATACAACTGGCAGAAGGTCTTAGAATATTTGGCTCTTCATGAACGTTGAGAAGGTGTCCAACCCCATGTCCAGTTGCACATCTATAATCAAGTCCAATTTCCCAGATAACATTTCTCGCAATTGAATCTAAATTACCTCCAAATGTTCTATGTGGGAATTTAACTTTAGAAAGGGCAATTAGAGATTTTAAAACATAGGTATAATGTTTTTTTATATGAGATTCAACTTCTCCTAAAGAAATGGTTCTAGTAATATCTGTAGTGCCTTCTAGATATTGCCCTCCAGAATCAATTAAAATTAAATTTTCAGGTTTTAAATATGAATAGGCTTCATTATTTGGTAAATAATGCATCATAGCAGCATTTTTACCATAAGCAGCAATTGTTTCAAAACTAAGTTCAATAAAATTTTTTTGCTCACTTCTTAATTTCTCTATTTTATTAACCACATCTAATTCACTAATTTTAATTTTTGAAACATTACTTTTAAGCCAATAAATAAATTTTGTCATTGCTATTCCATCTTTTATATGAGCCTTATAATTATTTTTAATTTCAGTAATATTCTTAATTGATTTCATATGAATTTCAGGATTAGGTTCATTTATTATTTTAACTTCCATTGGAAGATTTTTATAGATATAAGAGTTTATTTTATTATAATCTAAAAGAATAGTTGAAGATTTATCAATAGTATTTAGATAACTATAAAAATCATGATAATTTTTTATTTCAATATTATTGTCTTTAAAATAAATTTTAATATTTTCAGAAAGTTTAGATTTATCTATGAATAATATTGATTTATCTTTGAAAATAATAGCGTAAGATAGCACCACAGGATTATATTTAATATCTCTTCCTCTTAAATTAAATAACCAGCAAATATCATCAAGAGATGATAAAATATGACAATTTATTTTTTTTTCTTTCATTAAAATTCTTATTTTTTTTATTTTATTTTTAGTTTTTTCCCCTGCATATTTATCTTCTAAAATAAAAGCTTTTTCTTTAGATAACTCAGGTCTATTTTTCCAAATGCTTCCAATAAGATCCAAATCTATATTTAATTTAAAGGATTTTATTTTAGCAGCATTTTTAAAATCTAGCATTAGTTTATAACTAATGGTTCTTCCATCAAAGGCAAGGGTATCATTTTTATTAAGAGTATGCTTTATAAACTCTTGAACAGTTGGAGTATCCTTTAGTCCAGCTTTAAAAAGAAATATTTCACTTCCTGCAAGTTCTTTTTCTGCTTGAAGGAAATATCTTCCGTCAGTCCAAAGAAAGGATTTGTTTTTAGTTATTAATATTGTTCCACTGGATCCTGAGAAATTTGATATATATTCTCTTGTTTTGAAAAAATCACCAATATATTCACTTTGGTGGAAATCAGAGGATGTAACTAGGTATGCAGTAACATTATTTTTTTTCATTAGACTTCTAAGTGAAGCTATTTTATCATTTGTTGAAAGTTTCATAATTGAGCTCCTTTTATTATTTATTAATTTTCATTTTATCATCAAAAGGGATAGTTTTAAAGAAAATATTTTCATGGACTTTTATTTTTAGATGTTGTAAAATTAATATGAGATTATATTAAGTAAGACTATAGGGGGTAAAATGATTTACAAACTAATGGGGAAAATCCCTAAAATAGGAGAAGATAATTATATAGCTCCAACAGCTTCTATAATTGGTGATGTGAAAACAAAGAAAGATGTATCTATTTGGTTTAATGCTGTTTTAAGAGGAGATAATGGAAGTATTGTTATAGGAGATAGAAGTAATGTTCAAGATAATGTTGTAATACATTCAAATGAAGGAGGAAATGTTATAATTGGAAAGGATGTAACATTAGGTCATGGGTGTATAATACATGGAGCACAAATAGGTGATAATAGTTTAATTGGAATGAATGTACTAATAACAGATAATGTTACAATTCCTAAAAATTGTTTTGTATATTCAGATTCTGTAGTAACTCTAAGAATAGGGAAAATAGAAGAAGGAAGTTTTATCAAGGGAAATCCAGCAAAATATATTGGTTAAATATCTGAAAAGCAGAAAGAAGCTATGAAATCAGCCTCTAAGGAGTATCAAAAATTAAAAGAACAATATGTGAATAACTTTATTAAATATAAATAGGAGATGAAATTATGCCGTATATGAAATTATCAGGATTATCAAAGGAAAGAGTTTGTGAAGCAAGTAAAGATTTAGTAGAAATAGTTTCGAAAGCAACAGATACCCCTAAAGAAAGAATAAGAATTTTTTATAATCCAACATTGGAGATAGTGAATGGTGAAATATGTGAAAATAGGTTAAATATAGATATAAGCTGGATGCCAAGACCTCAAGAAATGTGCGATGAAGTAGCAAAAAAAATTAAAGAATATTTCATTAAAGATAATTTTGAGAGTATAAAAGTATATTTCTCAGAGATTGTAAAAGATAGGTTCTATATATAGAAAAAAGATCAGATGGCCTTAGATCATCTGATCTTTTTTATTATATTGTTTCTGAATAAATTGAAAAATTCAAGAATTCCCAATTTATTTTATAATTTGAACTTACATTTATTTTTACAATATTAGTATTTTGAAAGATTTTATTGATAGAATAATTAAAGTTGATATGACAAAAATTTTTGTTTTTTTCAACTATTTTTTTTATTAGCTTAATTGGTTTAATTCCTTCATTTTGAATTATTTCACTATTAGTTATAGCTATTTTTAGTTCTAATTTTTTTTCAGAGATAGCTGAATAAATTGAAATATTTGTAATTCTAACTACAGCTTTTATTAGATCTTCTTCCTTTAATTTTTTTGGAATATTCACTATTATTTCAAATTCCTTTGAAAATTCTTTATTTTCATTTTTAAATTGGAAATTATAATTACTAATAGTCTGTTCTCCACGCATATCAATTTGCATCTTTCTTTTAATCTTATTAATATCATCAGGGTAGGTTCCAAGTAGATACATAAGTTTTGTAACAGCAGCTTCAGGTGTTAGGTCCACTCCACTGATAACTCCAGCTTCAATTAATTTAGCACTAGCTTCATAAAGGCCCATTTTAACCATTCCTGTTGTACATTGAGTTATATCAACTACTATTATACCCTTTGAAGAAAGATATTTTATCATTTCAATAAACTTTTCATTTGTAGGAGCATTTCCATTTCCAAATGTTTTTAAAATCACCCCTTTAATTGAAAAATTATTTTTAAAAATATTTTTCAAATAATCAGAGTTAAGCCCAGGAAACAACTCTAAAATAATAACTTTATTGGAAATTTGTTTATTAACATAAAATTCCTTTGTATTTAATTTTAAAATACGGTCTTTAATTATTTTAATATCGCTTCCAACTTCTCCTATTGGAGGATAATTTGGAGAAGAAAATCCAAAATAATTAGTAGCATCAATTTTTCTTGCTCTATTTCCTCTAAGAAGGGTATCTCTAAAAAAGATAGCTACTTCAGGAATTATTTTTATCCCATACATTTCATTTCCAGCTATTTGTATAGCTGTAATTAAATTTTGAAGTGCATCACTTCTTGGAAATTGCAAAGGGACTTGAGATCCAGTGAATATTACAGGTTTATTTAAATTTTTAAACATAAATGAAAGAGCTGAGGCTGAAAAAGCCATAGTATCAGTACCATGTAAAATAACAAAACCTCTATATTTTTCATAATTTTTCTCAATTATTTTAGCAATTTTTACCCAAACTTCTATACACATATCAGAAGAATCTATTAGAGGATTAAATTGATAATAATCCGTTGGGAAATTATTTAAAATAGGGTGATCTTTTATAATTTCTATCCAATTTGTTGCAGGCCTTAAGGGACTGTTACAGTCATTCTCATTGTCATGTACCATTCCAATTGTACCACCAGTGTTAATAATTAAAACTTTATCAAGCATAATTCCTCCTTAAAAGTATTAGTTTATTACGAATTAATTATAACATAATAACAAAAAAGAGGTATAAAAAATATAAAAATGGAAATCATAATTTTTTTATTTGAAAAAATATGTATCATAAGATTAATTTTTATAAAAACATTTTTTGACGTAAATAAGTATATTATGATATAAATACAATCACTTTGATGTAAATAGAGTTATTTTAATATTAGGTATTTTTTAAAAAATAAAAAAAATAACTTGATTTTATATAAAAAAAAGGTATAATAAAAGTGTAAACATTGGTTGAGTAAATGTAATTCATATATTGAATAAATGCTTAACCAGATAATATTTTACCTGATATATTTTAAAGGGGGCTTGATATGAAAGTACTTTGTTATGGTGTTAGAGATGTAGAAAGACCATTTTTTGAAAAATTGGCAAAGGAATACAATCTGGAAGTTACATGTACTAGTAGCTTTTTAAACACAAAAGAAACAGCTGAAGAAGCAAAAGGATTTGATTGTGTTATTTTAAGAGCAAATTGTTTTGCTAATAAAGAAAATTTAGATTTATATAAAGAATATGGAGTAGAATATGTTTTAACTAGAACAGTTGGAACTAATCATATAGACATTCCTTATGCTAAGGAATTAGGATTTAAAATGGCATTTGTTCCATTTTATTCACCAAATGCAATATCTGAATTAGCATTAACTCATGCTATGATGTTATTAAGACATATGTCTTATACAACTTATAAGACAGGAGTAAAAAAAGACTTTACAGTTGACGCAAATATGTTCTCAAAAGAAGTTAGAAATTGTACAGTTGGTGTAGTTGGACTTGGAAGAATAGGAATGACTACAGCTAGATTATTCAAAGGATTAGGAGCAAATGTTTTAGGACAAGATTTATTCCCTAAAACAGGTGTTGAAGATATTGTTACTCAAGTTGCTTTAGATGAACTTCTTGCTAAAAGTGATATAGTATGTCTTCACTGTCCATTCATACCTGCTAATGGAAAAGTAGTAACTAAAGAATTCTTAGCTAAGATGAAAGAAGGAGCTATTTTAATAAATGCAGCTAGAGGAGAATTACAAGATGTACCTGCTTTAGTAGAAGCTTTAGAAAGTGGTCATTTAGCTGGATTAGGAATAGATGTTCTAGAAAATGAATCTACAGTATTCTTTAAAGATTTCAAAGGCGGAGATATAGCAGATCCAATGATAAATAAACTAGTAAATATGTATCCGAGAGTTTTAGTTTCACCTCATATGGGTTCTTATACTGACGAAGCAGTAACAAATATGATTGAAACTAGTTTCCAAAATTTAAATGAATTTATAAAAACAGGAGACTGTAAAAATAAAATTAAATAGATTTTAGTGGTATTTAAATGAGGGATAATAAATTTTTTATATAATATAAGTGTAAAATAAAAATTAATGGAGGTTAGAAAAATGGCTAAAAATGTTTTTGAAATGGCTCAAGCTCAAGTTAAAGCAGCATGTGATAAGTTAGGAATGGAAGAAAATGTGTATCAATTATTAAAAGAACCAAGAAGAGTACTAGAAGTTAATATTCCAGTAACAATGGATAATGGTTCTATTAAAGTATTTAAAGGATACAGAGCTCAACATAATGATGCAGTTGGTCCTACTAAGGGTGGAGTTAGATTTCATCACAATGTTTCATTAGAAGAAGTAAAAGCATTATCTATTTGGATGACATTCAAATGTTCTGTAACAGGAATTCCTTATGGTGGAGGTAAAGGTGGAATAATTGTAGATCCATCTGAATTATCAAAAGGTGAATTAGAAAGATTATCTAGAGGATATATTCAAGGAATCTATAAATTAATAGGAGAAAAAGTTGACGTTCCAGCTCCTGATGTTGGTACTAACGGACAAGTTATGACTTGGATGGTAGACGAATATAATAAATTAACTGGTACATCTGCAATTGGAACAATTACTGGTAAACCAGTAGAATTTGGCGGATCAAAAGGAAGAAATGAAGCTACTGGATTTGGTGTTGCAGTTACAGCTAGAGAAGCAGCTAAAAAATTAGGTATTGATATGAAAGAAGCTAAATTAGCAGTTCAAGGATTTGGAAATGTTGGAGCATACACTGTTAAAAATATTGAAAAACTTGGTGGAACTGTAGTAACTATAGCTGAATGGACTAAAGAAGATGGAGCTTATGCAATTTATAAAGAAGACGGAATAAACTTCCAAGCTGCATGGGATTATAAAGTAGCAAATAAAACTCTAGTAGGATTCCCTGGTTCTAAAAAAATATCTATGGATGACTTCTGGGCATGCAACGTTGAAATAGTTATACCTGCAGCTCTTGAAAATGCTATAGATGCACCTCAAGCTGAATTAATCAAAGCTAAATTAGTTTGTGAAGCAGCTAATGGTCCTATAACTGAAGCAGGAGACGCAGTATTAAACAAAAAAGGAATTACAGTTACTCCAGATATTTTAACTAATGCTGGTGGAGTTACAGTTTCTTACTTCGAATGGGTTCAAAACTTATACGGATATTATTGGGAAGAAGCAGAAGTAGAACAAAAAGAAGAAATCGCTATGGTTAAAGCCTTTGAAGCTTTATGGAAAATTTCTAAAGAATATAATGTTACAATGAGAGAATCAGCTTACATGCATTCAGTTAAAAGAGTTGCTGAAGCTATGAAACTTAGAGGATGGTACTAGGATCTGTATTAATACAGAAAGTATTAACCTTATGGTAATATAAAAATAAGTTAAATAAAATCCCTTCAGTTTTAACTGAAGGGATTTTTATATTAAATAATTATGGAAAAATATAAAATAAAGAGATATAATCTATAGTAGAGATAAATTGAAAGGGAGGCGGAGTAAGTGATTACAAAAGTTAAAAGTTCAAGTTATTTTGGGATAGATTCATTTTTAGTAGAAGTGGAAGTTGATATTTCAAGGGGGTTACCTTCTTTTAATATAGTTGGATTAGGAGATGCAGCTGTTATAGAAAGTAAAGAAAGAATAAGAGCAGCAATTAGAAACAGTGGTTACAGGATGGAATATAATAAAATAATAATCAATTTAACTCCAGCTGGGAAGAGAAAAGTAGGAACCCATTTTGATTTGCCAATAGCTATTGGAATTATGCATTGTCAAAATTTAATAAAAATAAAAAAAGAAATTTTAGAAAATTATATTTTTATGGGAGAATTATCATTAAATGGAGATTTAAAAAGAACCCAAGGAGTTGTAAGTGGAGCAATTCTAGCTAAAGAATTGGGGTATAAGGGAATAGTTATTCCCTATGAAAATAAAGAAGAGGGAAATTTAATAAAAAATATAAATGTAGTTATAGTTAAAAATCTAAAGGATGTGGAAATTTTCTTGGAAACAGGAAAAAAAATAAATATAGAGTATAATGATGGTAACAATTTAAATGAAGAAGATTATAAAATAGATTTTGCAGATGTAAAAGGTCAAGAAGTGGCCAAAAGGGCATTGGAGATTTGTGCTGCAGGAGGGCATAATTTAATAATGATAGGTACTCCTGGGTGTGGGAAGACAATGCTAGCTAAAAGGGTTATGACTATTTTGCCCCCTTTAACAGAAAAAGAAAAAATAGAAATCACAAAAATATATAGTATAGCAGGGAAATTAAGTGAAAAAAATCCTATAATAGAAAAAAGACCATTTAGATCTCCTCATCATACAAGCACTGGAGTTGCAATGATTGGAGGAGGAAGAATTCCAAAAGTTGGAGAAATATCTTTAGCTAATAGAGGAGTTTTATTTTTAGATGAACTTATTGAATTTAAAAAAGAAATATTGGAAAATTTGAGGGAGCCCTTGGAAGAAAAAAGAATTTCAATAACAAGAGCTAATTACAAGGTTGAATTTCCATGTAAATTTTTGCTTTTAATGTCAACAAATCCATGTAATTGTGGAAATTATTTTGAAAATGATGGAAGTTGTACTTGTAGTGCAACAGAAATTTCTAGATATTTAAAAAAATTATCAGGTCCTCTTATAGACAGAATAGATTTAAAGGTGGAAATGAGAAGACTATCAGAAAAAGAGCTGTTAGATAGTAACCCAAAAGAAAAATCAAAAGATATAAGAAAGAGAGTTATAGAGGCAAGAAACATTCAAAAAATAAGGTTTAAAGATGATAGATTAAATGGAGATATGTTGAGAAAAGATTTGGAAAAATATTGTTTATTAAATGAAGGAAATAAAAAGATAATGAAAAAAGCTATTGAAAATTTAAAATTATCAGCAAGGGGATTTGATAGGGTATTAAAAGTTTCAAGGACAATTGCAGATTTAGATAAAAGCAAAGAAATAAGGAAAGAACATATATTAGAGGCTTTATCTTATAGAATAAACAACATATTATAAATTTAAGGAGGACAGATGTTAGATTATAAGCCAAAATATCTATTTAAAAATAGACATATAAACACTTGCTTTCCTACTATTTTTAGAAAAGTAGAAGTTTCTTACCAAAGAGAAAGAATAGAAACTTATGACGGAGATTTTATTGATATTGATTGGATAAAGAATAAAAGTAATAGTTTAGTAGTTTTATGTCATGGATTAGAAGGAAGTTCCAATAGTAAATATATAAAAGCCCATGCTAAATATTTTTCTGAACAAGGATGGGATGTTATAGCTATAAACTACAGAGGATGTAGCGGGGAAGACAATAGAAAAGTTTATTCATATAACTCTATTTTAACTGATGATTTAAAATTAGTTTTAGAAGATAAGGGGAAAGATTATAAAAAAATTGCAGTTGTTGGATTTAGTTTAGGAGCTAATTTAATATTAAAATATTTAGGTTGTGAAAAAACATTTCCAAAAAATTTAATGTGTGCAGTTACAGTTTCTCCTCCCTGTGACTTTATATCTTCAAGTATTCAACTAAAGAAAATAGGAAATATAATTTATAAATTAAAATTTTTGATTAAACTTAAGAAAAAAATAAAAGAAAAATATGACAATAATTTAGATTATAGAGATAAGATAGATTTACAAGGAGTTTTAAAAGCTAAAAATTTAGAAGAGTTTGATGAAGCATTTACAGGAAAATATTTTGGCTTTAAAGGAGCAAAGGATTATTATGAAAAAGCCAATACAGTTAACACTTTGAAGAATATAATAATCCCAACATATATAATAACTCCCTTAGATGATCCTATTATGGGAAAAGAATGTTATCCCTATAAAGAGGTAAATAAAAATAAAAATATTCTATTTGAAACACCAAAATATGGGGGACATATTGGTTTTTCTGCAATAAAAAATTATCCATATATTTTAGAAAAAAGTGTATATGACTATGTTTCTAATTTTTAAAATAGAATTAGTGTGTAATTTATTAAGTGATTATAAAAATAAAAATTTTGGAGGTAAAAAATGGCAGTTTTAGTTACTGGTGGTGCAGGGTATATAGGAAGTCATACTGTAATTCAACTTTTAAATTCAAATGAAGATGTTATTATAGTTGACGATTTAAGTAATAGTTCAATAAAAGTAATAGATAGAATAGAGGAACTTTCTGGAAAGAGACCTAAATTTTATAAGGTAAATATTTTAGAAGAAAATAAATTTAAAAAAATATTTGAGGAAAATGAAATAGAATCAATAATACATTTTGCAGGTTTTAAGGCAGTTGGAGAATCAGTTAATAAACCCTTAGCCTATTATACAAATAATTTAGTATCAACATTAATAATTTTAAATACAATGAAAGAATATAACGTGAAGAATTTTGTTTTTAGCTCTTCAGCAACAGACTATGGAGATCCTAAATCATGTCCAATACTAGAAGATTTTCCATTAAGTACAACAAACCCTTATGGAACAACAAAATTAATGATAGAAAATATTCTAAGGGATATTTGTAAAACTGATAATGAATTAAATGTTGGAATACTTAGATATTTTAATCCAGTTGGTGCTCATAAAAGTGGAAGAATTGGTGAGGAACCAAATGGTATACCTAATAATTTAATGCCTTATATTACTAAAGTTGCAATAGGAAAATTGGAAAAATTAAGTGTCTTTGGAGATGATTATGCAACTCATGATGGAACAGGAGTAAGAGATTATATTCATGTGGAAGATTTAGCTGCAGGACATTTAAAAGCATTAACAAAGTTAAGAAGTAATTCAGGATTAGTAACATATAATCTTGGAACAGGGAAGGGATATAGTGTTTTAGATATGGTAAAAGCATTTAGTAAAGCTTGTGGGAAAGAGATACCATATAGTATAGCAGGAAGAAGAGCTGGTGACATTGCCATGTGTTATGCAGATTCAAATAAAGCAAAAAAAGAATTAGGTTGGGAAGCAAAATATGATTTAGATAGAATGTGTGAAGATTCTTGGAGATGGCAAAATAACAATCCAAATGGGTATGAAGATTAGTAAAAAAAAATTCAAAATAGTTGACAACAAGTGGGACAAGTGCTATAATTTACCTTGTCTGCGGGAATAGCTCAGTTGGTAGAGCGTCAGCCTTCCAAGCTGAATGTCGCGAGTCCGAATCTCGTTTCCCGCTCCAAAAAAGTGCATCATTAGCTCAGTTGGTAGAGCATACGACTCTTAATCGTACGGTCGCCGGTTCAAGTCCAGCATGGTGCACCACTAAAAAAAAATTGAAACTGCTTTTATAAGCAGTTTTTTTATTTGTATACACCTAATTTAGGAGGTAAAATGTTTATAGTAATATTATATGGAATCACAATTATTAGCCTTATTTTTTCTTTTTTTAAGAGCAAGGAGAAAACAAAAAAAGCTTTAATAAAAGCTTTGAAATCCTTTGAAAAGTTAATGCCACAACTTTCTGGAATACTTGTTCTTATAGGAATTATGCTTTCAGTAATGGATAGAAATTTAATTTCTTCACTAATAGGTGAAAATTCAGGATTATTTGGATTTTTAATATCAGGGATAGTTGGATCAATAACCTTAATTCCTGGATTTGTTGCAATGCCTTTAATAGCATCTTTATTAAAAGCAGGGGCAGGTTATACTCAAATGACTATGTTTTTAAGCACTCTTATGATGGTTGGGATAGTAACTTTACCTTTAGAGATACAATATTTTGGTAAAAAAATAACATATAAAAGAAATGCAATATGTTTTCTATTTTCAATTTTAATTGCTTTAATAATAGGAAGGTTGATTTAATGAAA
>Ga0172377_10002080_pt1 | contig 20458 bp, 22 predicted proteins | sample Pumphouse3metaG_FD_119749 | JGI IMG/M metagenome (GOLD analysis project Ga0172377, IMG submission 119749) | Leachate microbial communities from a municipal landfill in Southern Ontario, Canada - Pumphouse #3 metaG | ecosystem: Engineered > Solid waste > Landfill > Unclassified | place: Canada...
AAGATATTGGAGCGCAAATAGAGGGTGGCACTCCCCATGATAGCTGCCAAGAGCATTGTTGTTAGGAGGGCTAATAACACTCCCAGGAAGAGGGAACCGGTATAGTGGGTGAAAACTATAGAGGAGAAGGCCCCCCAAAGCATCATCCCTTCAAGGGCAATATTGAGCATCCCCGAGAGTTCAGTGAAGAGCCCTCCAGTAGCAGCTAACAACAACGGCGTCATAATTGAAACAGCGCTATGCAGGAGGGGGAACTTAGCCATGACGTCCTCCCCTCTTTTTTAAAAGTGCACTGGTGATGAAGAAGAAGATTACAGCTTGGACAATTGAGATAATCTCAAAGGTGACATCGCTATGGAGCATGGCATTACGAGAGCCAGCTTCGAGGTAAGCAAAGAAAAGGGCCGCTGGCACAATTGCCCAAGGGCGGTAGCGGGCAATAAGGGCTACCGCTAGTGCATTCCACCCCATCCCAGAGGAGAACTCCTTAACGGTGGCGTGGTAGGTTCCAAAGATGGAGATTCCCCCCGCCAAACCATAAAAGGCTCCACTGAGGAACATGGGCCAAAGAGTGTACCACCCCACCCTTATCCCACTGTAGAGGGCAAACTGGGGATTAAAACCCACCATCTTGAGTTCAAAGCCACGACGACTACGGTTGAGGTAGAAATTGACCACAACAACCGCTAAAAGGGCATAAATTAATCCCGTACTAAGATTACTGGGCTCCAAAATTTTAGCCAACTGAAACTGAGGAGCAATCTTACGGGTCGCAATTAAATTGGTGGTGGGGTCTAAGAAGGGCCCCCCCACCAAATAATTGACCACTAGAACGAGGGCATAGGAGATTAAGAAGGTGGTGATTAACTCATTAGTCCCCCACCTCAATTTAAGAAACCCCGAGAGGGCTGCAATTAGACCACTGAAGAGGGCCCCCGCCAAAAGGGCGAGAGGGGGGGCTACCACCCCCAACCTAGCCAAGCCAAAGGTGGCAATAGTTGCCACAAAAGCCCCCCCATAGATCTGCCCCTCGCCCCCAAGATTGAAGCTTCCACCTTGCATCGCAATTGAGAAGCCGAGAGCCCCAAAAATTAGTACTCCCATCGAGTTTAAGAAGTTGCCAATGTAGTAGCGCCCCTTAAGGGGCCCCAAGAAGAAGTAATGGAGGGTTCGTAGAGGATCACCAGAGAGGAGAAATACAGAGATTACTACCGCTAAAAGGGCGAGGAGGATGATAACCAAAATAAGAGGGAGATCTATTTTACGTTCCACTAACTCCCCCCCCCTTAAGACCCAACATATAGGCACCCAGGGTCTCTTTGGTAGCCCCCTTAAGGGCTTCCCCCTCTAGGAGAGCCACAATCTCCCCGCCGTAGAAAACAGCGACGCGGTCACTCAGAGCTAATACCTCGTCAAGGTTACTTGAGATGAGGAGAAGGGCAACCCCCCTCCTCTTAAGGTCTAACATTTTATTATAGACAGAGAGGCTACTCTCTACATCTAACCCCCAAGTGGGTTGGCTCAAGATAATGTAGTCGTGTAGATGTTCTATCTCCCGAGCTAAGATTAGCTTCTGAATATTTCCCCCAGACAGACTCCCCACTGCTGCGTCAGAGCCCCCCTTGATAGCGTAATCGGCCAATACCTTATTGGAGTAGGCGGTAATCTTACGCCTTTGTAAAAGCCCCCCTTTAGTAAACTGAGCAACTTTAGTGGCTATTAAGTTGTGGGCCAGCGATGCTTGAGAGGCGCTCCCCCTAGTGAGGCGATTAGAGGGGACATAGGCGAGACCAGAGTGACGCAATTGTCGAGGGGAGTAGCCAGTAATATCTTCCCCATTGTAAAAAACATGTCCTTCACTTGGCTTTACAAAGCCCCCTAAAAGTGACTCAAGCTCACCTAACCCATTGCCACCTACTCCGGCAAAACCTAAAACCTCTCCCCTAAAGGCACTAAAGGAGACATTGTTTAAAAGGGGGCGCTTGGCCCCTTTGGCGTTTAAGGTGATCCCCTCTAGGCGGAGCACCTCTTCTCGCTCTCCCTGGTAAGAGCTCTTATCAGTTTTAAAAGCGAGGGTGCGACCAACCATCAGTCGAGAGATCTCCTCTTCATCTATCTCTGCCGTCTTATAACTCCCCACAACCTCTCCCCCCCTCATAATTGTGAGGTAGTCGCTGATAACCTTTATCTCACGGAGTTTATGGGTTATGAGGATGATTGAGACACCTTTTACCACCAACTCTCTCAAGGTGGCAAAGAGGGCGTCCACCTCTTGTTCTGCTAAGAGGGCAGTCGGTTCATCGAGAATTAAGAGCTCCACATTGCGGTAGAGCATCTTTAAAATCTCAACCTGTTGCTTTTGCCCCAGTGTTAACTCTCCCACCCTCTCTTCAGCTTTAAGGGGAAAGTTGTGGCGTTCAATGAGAGCCGTCACCTCCGCATCCCGCTGGCGGTGGCTAAGACGCAACCCTTTAGTCACCTCTTGCCCCAATGTTACGTTTTCACTGACGCTAAATTGATCAATTAACATCAAGTGTTGGTGGACCATCCCGATACCAAGCTTGTTGGCCACTAGGGGCGAATCTATTTTAACCCCCTCTCCATTAACGGCAATAGAGCCCTCATCGGGAAGCTCTAGGCCATAGAGGATCTTCATTAGGGTACTCTTTCCCGCCCCATTTTCGCCGGCTAAGGCTAATATCTTCCCTTTGGGTAGCGATAGAGAGACCTTATTGTTAGCTAATACCCCTGTTTCAGGGTAGCGTTTAACAATGTTGACCATCTCTACTGCGTAAGCCATGCTCCGACTCCCCTCTACAGTTTAGGGAGGGTGTAGGCGATTTTTCCCTCTCGCAGTTGCGCCATTAATAGTTCAAATTTATCTCTAATCTCTTGGGGGAGGGTCTCAAGATAACTGGGGTCGTCGAAAAAGAAACCAAGATATCCCTCTTTGAGTCCCACGATGGTGGCCTCTCCATACTCAATCTCTCCTGTTAAAGCTACTTCGAGGATCTCCTTAACCAGCTTCTTCTGCTCCATTGAGCCACACCCCACTACATAGCCGGGGGCGGCGTCGTATTGCTTTTCGTTGTGGAAGACAATATAGGCGCCTTGAGTTTGGGCCACTTTAAAGAGCCCCTGAGAAGCTCCCCCGGCGATGATAGCGAAGACATCAACCTTAGCATTAATCATACTGGTGGCCAGGTCGGCCACCTTGTTGGCGTCAAACCAATTGCCCACAACTCTGAAGTCGAGCGTTATATTTGGATTGACCATCTGCGCTCCTTGGAGGAAACCGGGAACCATGTGTCTATTTAATAGGGGGTATTCTTGGGCGGCAATGAAGCCCACCTTCAACTCCTTGTTAGCTAATGGCATTTGGCTAGTGGTGACGAGCCCTGCTAAATAGCCTAAGTAGAGCGACTGCTCATACTGGTTGAAGAGGAAGGTTTTAATCTGGGGGTGCCCTTCGAAAAATGCATCGGTAATAATGAACCGCATTGAAGGGAACTTCTTTGCGATTTTCTCACAAATTTCTGGGAGGGAGGGGTTGGACCCTAAGACTAAGTCGTACTCTCCAGTAGCAACAAGGGCCGTCAGTTGCTCTTCCCATTCAGCTTGGTTAAACCCCGCTTCATAGACCTTCACCTTCACATTTTCATGGAGGGCAGCAAACTCGAGCGCCCCTTCAGCCATCGCTGTATAGGGGGGGCTTCCGGCAACAACCCCTGTAATATAGACGAGGACAGAACTCTCCCCTTTAGTTACCTCTTTACCGCCTCTCCCAAAGAGAAGGAGGGTGGAGAACATTAGAATTAACAACAAGATTGATCTCTTTCTCATTTCAGCTCCTTTTAGCGACGGCACAAGCCTCTTCTACGCTTAATTTGTCGTGGAGTATTCCCTTTAGGGCAGCCAGCATTGCCGAGGCCTCCCCCTCTCCCCATATATTGCGCCCAATGGCAACCCCTCGCCCGCCAGCGTCTAAACTCTCTTTAACATCTTGAAGGAGTTGGCGCTTCCCCCGCCCCTCCTTGCCTCCCAAGATGAGGATGGGGACGGGACACCCGTCGACCACCTCGTTGAAGTTATCAGTATAGTAGGTTTTTATAACATCAGCCCCCAACTCACACCCCATGCGGGCAGCCATCTTAATTGCCTGTGGGTCGTTAGGGGGGAACTCTCTCCCATCGAGTCGCCCCTTAGCCATCACCTCTAACATCACCGGTAGCCCTAAGGCGTGGCACTGATCAATAGCCAAGGAGACTTGTTTAATAAGGCGTCCCTCTTCGCTGTGGCCAAATTTTATGCTCAAGGCGGCATAGGAGGCACCATACCTCAGGGCTGTTTCAGCTTCACTAATCACCTCTTCGGTGAAATCTCCCCCAAAGAGGGTAAAGCCCCCCGTCAATCTTAAAATTAGAGCCACATCACGGGGCCATTCATCAGCCACTGTTTTAACAACCCCCTTGGTCGTTAAGATGGCATCAACGCCACTATTAAAGCACTCCCTCACCACCTTACGGGGATCTTCTAATCCTTTGAGGGGACCGGCAATTGCCCCATGGTCGAGGGCGACGGTGAGTGACATGCCGCTCTCTTTATTGAAAAGTCGCTTGCCCCTAATTTTAATTCCTGCTTCCATTGTTTGCCCCCCATTGCCCTTTAAGGGCACTATAAAGTGAGCGATACCTCTTAAAGAGGTGGTCGTAAGTAGCCTTCATCTTCTCATTGGGGAGATAACTCTCCCCCACTCTAACCATCTCTTGAGCCCCTTCAGTTAGGGAAGAGAAGCGCCCTAGGGCGGTGTTCCCAATAATAGCCAAGCCCACCAACTCTGCTTCGTGCGTGGTGGGAACCTCTACCTTTACCCCAGTGACATCAGCTTTCATTTGGTTTAAGAGAGAGCTCTCAGAAGGCCCACCAGTCACTCTAATTACCGCAGCCTCTCCTCCCGATTCTCCCATCACCTCAAGGACATCACGCAAGGCGAGACACACCCCCTCAACGACTGCTCTAGCAACTCTATTACGGCTACTCTCGAGGGTGAGCCCAAAGAGGACCCCCTTTGCATCGGGGTTCCAAATGGGAGCGCGCTCCCCACTTAGGTAGGGGAGGAAGATCAATTCTTCCCCTCTGTTTGGAGTGATTAGCTTATAGAAGTTCTCCAACTTCCCCTCTTCCCCTAAAAGGAGTTCTTTAGCCCAGTTAATTGCTTTGCCCGAAGTTGAGATCACCCCAGAGAGGTTGTAGTAGGGTTCTACAGGGTGTTTATAGGTGAGGAGACGTTTATCGTAGATGGGGGCTGCCGTACAAAGATTGACCCCTTCACTTGTCCCTGAGCGGTTACACACCATCGAGGGGCGCGTAACGCCTGCCCCTAGGATGGTGGCAATAAAATCGGGACCACCCGAGAAGAGGGGGAGTCCCTCTTTGAGGCCAAAGGTTTGGGCAGCTAGTTTGCTCACCCCTCCCACCAACTCCCCACTTTTAATGAGGGGGGGAAATTTTTCCCTCTCCAAGGCCACCTGTTCAATTGCATCTTGCGTCCAATACCACTTAGCCCCATCTTCAGCGTGGAGGGTGGCCCCCACTGCGTTGGTAAAGAGGTAGTTGATATAGTCGCTACAGGGGAGGAAATATTGAGTTTGTTCATAGAGGAGGGGATCTTCTCTCTTGAGGTAGAGGACTTTGGGGAGGAAGAAGGAGGCATCGATATAACTTCCCATTAGGGTTGAGACCTCTTGAGCTTCTTGAGAAGCCCTTCTATCGAGCCAGAGGCGGGCTTTAGCTGAGTGGGTCGTAATAAGGCCCCCCTCGGCGCGAGCTTCATTGAGGAGGGGAACGATAGTGGGGCCATTGCCACTCACAACAATCGCCTCAATCTCCCCTTTATGTGGAAGGGCTGCCATGAGTGAGGCGAGGGCCTTCTCCCACTCGAGGGGATCAATCTCAATTCCCCCCTCAATCTTGAGGCTATATTTCTCAAGGACGACAATCTCCCCCTGGGGAGAGACAAGAGCGCCCTTGAAGGTCGTTGTTCCAACATCAATAGCGAGTATCATGCTTCCCCCAGCTTAAAGAGAACGCGGTAAGTGTCTTTGGAGAGAGCCCTCTTGTACCCCTCTTGGGCCCAACTTAAGGGGTAAATATTAGAAATTAAATCGCTACAGTTAATGGTTCCATTGCTAAGTAGCCGCACGGCTTGGTGAAAATCGTCTCCACTGCGCCCTTCAGAGCCGGTTATGGTTAGCTCCTTCTGATGAATTGCATTGAGGTCAAAGGGGAAGAGCTTCTCCTCCCCATACGAGGAGTAGAGGACAAGAGTCCCATTCGTCGCGAGGACTTGAATAGCCACATCGAGTCCTTGGGTAGCAACGGTGGTGACGATAGCACCTTCAACACCCCGTCCAGCGGTTAGCTCATTTATCCCTTCAAGGCACTCTTCGGAGGTGAAGGTAATCGCCCCCAACTCCTTGGCTTTTTGGAGTCGCTCTGCGTTGGGATCACAGGCGATTACCCTCAACCCCATAACTTGAGCAACCTTCAGATGGAGAATTCCCATCGTCCCCAGTCCGCTAATAAGGAGGGTATCGCCCAAGGTGAGGCGCCCCCTCTTCAATGAACGCACCGTACAGGCTAATGGCTCGCTAAAGGCAGCCTCCTCAAGGGGAAGGGTGGTAGGGATGGGATGAATTTGATGTGGTTTGACCACAATATAGTCGCTAAAGGCCCCCAACACTTTTTGGCCTGCTTTAAAACGGTTTTCACAGAGATTGGTTTCTCCCCTTAAGCACGCAGCGCAAGCATAACAGCGATTTACCAAATCGAGGGCAACATGCTCCCCCCGCTTTACATTGGTAACCACCCCCTTTCCCACCTCAACGACGACGCCACTTGCCTCATGGCCTGGTACTATGGGGTAGTGAATTTCTCTCTCCCCTGTGTAGAGACGTTGTTCTAGGGTACATATTCCACAATAGGCAACTTTGATAAGGAGTTCGTCCTCTTTAAAGGGGGGAATCGGCACCTCTCGCACCTCAATGTGGCTCGGTTTTGTCAAATAGAGACTCTGCATAGCTACCTCATATTTTAGTTTGAAGAGCCACCGCCCTCCTGTCAAGGGGAAGGGGTTAGTCAATTTAATGCTAACACCACTTGGTGACGTTGTCACCAACTCTTTAATTGACCTCTACTTGTTCTAACCGCTATCTTTAACCCACTAAATGAAAGAAAACGAGGAGGCCTACCATGGCTGTAATAATGTATAGCACCCCATCTTGTGGATTTTGTCGAATGGCAAAAAGTTATTTCCAGCAAAATAAGATTCCGTTTACCGAGTACAATGTTGCTTCAAATTCTGAGAAGGCTCAGGAGATGGTTAGCAAATCGGGACAAATGGGAGTTCCTGTAATCGATATTAACGGGAAGATTATTGTTGGCTTTGATCGCGCTGCCATTGACCAAGCACTAAAAAGATAGTCGACTAGCTCAAATTCTAGGGGGAGATAGTTGTCTATTTCCCCCTATAGTTTTACAGTGGTCTCTATGGACCATAAAAGCTCTTCCAAGGTCTTTATCTTAGCCGGTCTCACCGTAGCCCTCTGGTCGAGTGGTTTTGTCTTTACCCGTGTTGCCGTTGTCCACCTCTCCACCTTCTCAGTCGGTTTTTTACGCTACTTTTCGGCCGCTATTCCCCTTGTAATAATCGCCCTGTTTAAAAAGATTGGGCTCCCTAAGGGGAGAGATATCCCCCTCTTCTTAGCCTTAGGGGCCCTCGGCTTCGCCCTCTACCAACTCCTTTTTAATGTGGCGATGCTCACAATCTCCGCCTCTACGGCTAGTGTCATTGTGGCGACTGTCCCGGTAGTCAGTGCCCTCTTTGCCTCAGCAATCTTTAAGGAGCGACTCAACAAGGTGGGGTGGATCGCCGTTATAATTGAGTTTAGTGGAATCTTGCTCTTAACCCTCTGGCAACAACGCCTCTCCGTTGGATGGGGGCTGGCTTGGATGGGAGTAGCGGCCCTCTGTTTTGCCGCCTATAACCTCTTACAACGGTTTGCTACCGCCAACTACACCCCACTTCAGTCAATCACCTACTCAATTGTCGCTTCGGTAATCCTCCTCCTCCCCTTTGCCCCCTCCACTTTTGCTGAACTCTCACAGGTGAGCTGGCAACCAATTGCCGCTGTTGTCTATATGGGTGTTTTCCCCTCAGCTCTCGGCTTTATCCTCTGGGCTGAAGCCCTCGTTAAAGCGAAGCAGATGAGTGATGTGACCAATTTTATGTTCTTAACGCCCCTCCTCTCGGCCCTACTCGAATTCTTAATCATTGGGGACCTGCCTGACTTGGGAACTATTATTGGGGGGACAACGATTCTAATCGGATTATTACTCTTCAATAATCGCACTAAACTGGGTAAAGTTGAGGTATGAAAAAGAGCTATTTTATCTACAACTCTCCACTGGGCGAACTCTTAATTGCTGAACGCAGGGGAGAGGTCACTGACCTAAGGGTCCTCTCTAGAGTAGAGCCCACCTTCAATGGGGTTTTTGAAGAGACCCCTATCCTAAAAGAGACCATCACCCAATTTAAAAGCTACCTAGAGGGGAAGCTTCAAACTTTCACCATCCCCCTTAATCCTGAGGGGACCCCTTTCCAGGTGGCAGTTTGGAGAGCTCTCTTAGATATCCCCTATGGGGAGACCCGTAGTTATAAAGAGATTGCCATTGCTGTTGATAACCCTCTAGCTTGTCGTGCCGTGGGTACGGCTAACCACAACAACCCCATCTCTTTCATTATCCCGTGTCACCGAGTAATTGCCTCTGGGGGAAAGTTGGGAGGATACGGTGGCGGACTCGATTTAAAGCAGAGGCTCCTCGACCTAGAACAGGGCAAACCTTTCACCGAATAAGCGACACTCGTCATCCTTTGGCAAACTATCCTCTTGGATAATCAACCCCTCTTCAAAGAGGAGCGCTCCCTTGGCTTTGACCCTGGCTTGCCACTCCCGCATCCACAATCCATCGCCCCATCCGTAAGAGCCAAAGAGGGCCACTTTGCGGTGGGCTAACCCCTCTTCAATTTGCTCATAGAAGGGGAGGAACTCTGAGTCATCGAGCTCTTCATCCCCCATAGGGGGGCATCCAAAGGCAAATTTATCGTATTTCTCAAGGACACTATAGTCGCTTTGAACAGCTGGCAGGAGGTCAACCTGAGCCCCTTTCGTGCGGGCTCCATCAGCAATCGAAGAGGCCATCATCTCGGTATTCCCGGTACTGCTCCAATATATAATAGCTATGCGCATACTCATCTCCTCAGTTTCCTTTAAGCTACTGAGGGAGCCCCTCATCCGTCAAGGGCGTTGTTGTTAGTTGACGTGGAGCGAGATGCAAAGTATAGTTTAGCCATCTGGATGTTTGTCTGGGTCATTGTTCTGTAGCCGTGTGTTTCTAAATCTTGGGGGAGAAGGAAGCACACGGTTTTTCTATGCAATCAGGGGAGCAATAAGGGACTCAATCATCAAGGAGTGCCCCTCCGCATTGAGGTGAATTCCATCTTGGCAGAGGAACCCCGCATGACCGCCAAATGCTTGGCGCACATCAATCAGTTGAGTATTGGTCTCTTTAGCCACTTCGACTACCTCATCGGAGTAGCGCTGTTGAACCCTCTCTATGTTCTTAACATCTTTAAGCCACTTTAATATCTGCTCCCCATCGCCCCCCTTTTTGCAGATATGGTTGAAGTAGAGCTCCCCGTCGATGGGAGGTAGGCTCATTAAGATGGGTGTTGCTTTGAATGAGCGAACTAGGTCAAGCATCGCTTTGAGTGTTTTAGAGAAAATATTGAGGGGTGTTTTGGGGGAGTGTTCCCCTTCGGGGTTGGCTGAGATCTCATCCCAGAGGAAGTCACAATCGTTACCCCCAAACTCAATTAACACTAGCGCAGGGGTGGGGCCCTTTTCGAGGGTCCGCTCGAGGAGTTGTTTACCTTTGGTGACGGTACAGCCAAACATCGCCTTAGAGTCGACCTTGAGAGAGAGGGCCTCCTCCATCCGTTTAAAACCGTTCTCTTTTAAAAGGCGGTAGCGCTCCTCTTCACTGTCATAGACAATCCCTTTAAGGAGCGAGTCTCCAAAGACTCTAAGAATTTTATCTTCATGTTGCATACTTGCCCCCCCTACAATAGGGCAAATATACTTATTCTAACTTCTTGCTAACAATAGTTTAATATAATCAGAAAGGGGACTATTTTCTAACCAGTTAATATTAACTATACCCCTTTTTTATAAAAGTCCCCTCTTCCAGTTCTTTGAAAGCTTGGTGCACCTCTTCGCGGGTATTCATCACAATGGGGCCACCCCAAGCAATCTCTTCAGCGAGGGGAGGCCCTTCTGCTACGAGAAATCTAACCCCCTTTTTCCCACTCTTCACAACCAAATGCTCCCCATCTTCCATGAGGGCAATTGAGGTGGGACCAACCACCTCGCCCCCGAAGGAGGCCTCTCCGGTGAATACGTAGCAAAAGAGGGCATTGGAGGGGTCCCCTTGGAGAATCCACTCCCGATTGCTTTCCAGCTCGACATCGAGGAGACGCACTGCCACATAGCTCTTCTCAATGGCCCCCATTTGGTCGCCATAGAAGCCGGCAATTATCTTGATGGTAACCCCCTCCTCTTCCACTGTGGTGATCATTTCACCACTTATATCACGATAGGCAGGGTCAACCATCTTCTCTTTTTGGGGGAGGTTTACCCAGAGCTGCACACCCAGCAGGTGGTCACTTTCGAGGGGCATCTCTTGGTGGAGAATCCCACTACCGGCGGTCATCCATTGACACTCCCCTCCCCTAATAACCCCCCGATTACCGAGCGAGTCGCCATGCTCAATCGCTCCACTAATGAGGTAGGTGACCGTCTCAATCCCCCGGTGGGGGTGCCACGGGAACCCCTTCTTATAATCATCGGGGTCAGTTGAGTTAAACCCATCCAAAAGGAGGAACGGATCAAAATCTTTTGCGCTCCTACCCCCAAAGAGGCGTCTCAGCTTTACACCAGCTCCATCAACGCTCTCTTGGCCAACGACTACTCTATTGATTTTTCTTTTCTCCATCTCGACTCCCCTTGTAATTTAATCCTTTAGAGGTAGAATATAAGTGTTTATTGGAAAAAAACAAACTAAGAACTGAAGAGGTAAAAAATGGAAGTTAAGTTTTATCTGTGTGAGAAGTGTAAAAATGTGGTTGAGTTGATCCATTTTGGTGGTGGAGAACTGGTTTGCTGTGGACAACCAATGAAGCTCTTAGAGGAGCAAACTGCCGATGCAGCTGGAGAGAAACACGTCCCTATCTACAAAACTGAAGGGGAGGTAACAACCGTTACTGTTGGCTCAACCCTCCACCCTATGGTCGATGCCCACTACATTATGTGGATAGCTGCTGTAACTAAGGATGGGATCTTTAGAAAAAAACTCTCCCCCAACGACCCCCCTGAGGTGACCTTTGATTGCCTCTCAGATGTGGTCGCTTACTACGAGTATTGTAATATCCACGGGTTGTGGAAAGTAGAGCTCTAAAAGCAGAGCCGGCTAGTTGCCGGCTCTGTAGGTTAGTCGAGTTGGAAAGAGGGGGGAGTGTGCTCCCTCTTCTTTAACTCTTTGTTGAGAGAGTAGAGATTCTTCTCAAAGAGTTGGTAGTTTCTAATGTTCTCTTCGGCGTTGGTCTCCTCTTCTCCCTGCTCAGCTATGAACCAGTCGAGAAACTGCATCGTGCGGTAATCTTTGAGCTCGGCTGCTAGACTATAAATGGTATGAATTGAGTCGGTAACATAGCGCTCGTGCTCTAAGGCTGCCTCCAGTGGCTCTTTGTAGTTGTTAAAAGTGCGTGTGGGGTCATCAATTGCTTTCAGTTTAATGGCATGTCCATTGTTGAGGAGATATTGCCTAATTAGCATGGCATGGTCCTCCTCTTCTAGAGCCTGGATTTTAAACCAGTTTTCATACCCCTCCAACCCCTCATCGCCATAGTAGTTGGCTATCTCGAGGTAGAGGTAGGCTGAAAATAACTCCTTGTTAATCTGCTCATTGAGCAACTCAACTATCTCTTTTTTTAACATTGCTATCCTCCAATATTTAGATAGTACGAGTTTAATCATTTTCACTTTAATCGCCCACTTATTTTATCGCCTTGTCCTCTTTTTTTCCACTGTGTTATAATTTTCTCCATAGAGAGGTGGGCGATGCTTTATAGAGAGTTTGGGAAAACAGGTAAGCGGGTCTCGGTAATTGGGTTTGGAGGGATGCGCTTCAAAGCTGCCGATTACCAAGGGGGAGACTATGAGAGGGCGGTTGAGCTTGTCCATCGAGCCCACGCCTTGGGGATTAACTATTTTGATACCGCCCCCAGCTACTGTGACGACCAGAGTGAGAAGATCTTAGGAGAGGCGTTTAAAACAATGGAGCGCTCCTCATTCTACGTCTCTACCAAGTGTGGCTTGTGGAACGCCAGTAATAAGAGCGAAGGGCGCCGGATGATAGAGCAATCATTAGAGCGTCTTGGTGTTGAAAAGATCGACTTCTATAGTATGTGGTCCATCAAGACAATGGCAGAGTACCACGAGTGCCTTAAAAAAGATGGCCTTTACAGTGCTGCCCTTGAGGCGCAACAAGAGGGGTTGATTGACCATATCTGCTTCACCACCCACCTAGGTGGGGAAGAGATTGCCCAGGTCGCCTTCGATGGCTACTACGAGGGGGTGACCCTTGGCTACAACGCCATCAACTTCGCCTATCGCCAAAAGGGGATTGATGCGTGTCATGCTGCTGGTTTGGGTATTGTGACGATGAATCCCCTCTCAGGAGGTTTAATCCCCTCTTACGAGGAGTACTTCGCCTTCCTTAAGCGGGGTAACGATTCCCTCCCTGTCTCTGCCCTTAAGTTTATCTTGGCCCAAAACAAAGCGACAATTGCCCTACCCGGTTTCTCTTCAGTTGAGGAGGTGGAGGAGAATGTCTTAGCCAGTGTTAGTCTCCCCTCTCCCGATGAGATCTCTCTTGAGGCGATGAGAGCAAACCTCTTTAGTGAACTCAACACCCTCTGCACCACTTGCGCCTATTGCGATTCGTGTCCTGAAGGGGTCCCCATTCCACAGCTCCTCGACTCCTATAATCTCTACATCTTAACTAAAGGGGATGGCAATGAGGTTCTAAAACGTATTAGGAATCACTGGGGGATAAGGGCTGAGGAGGCGGCTAAGTGTAGTGCTTGTGGTCAGTGTGAACTGCTATGTACCCAGAAGCTCCCTATAATCGAGCGCTTAGAGAGGATTGTCTCTTTTATCCAATAGAGGCGACCTGTTGGTCGCCTCCCTCTGAAATTAGAATATCTTAATAGTTCTTAACTGAAATCTCAAAGTGGGCTTGGGGGTGGGCACAGATGGGGCACACCTCAGGGGCTTTTTTACCAACATGGATATGTCCACAAACGTCACACTTCCAGATTTGCTCACCATCGCGGGAGAAGACAATCCCCTCTTCAAGGTTGCTCAATAGCTTAAGGTAGCGCTCTTCATGGGCCTTCTCAATCTTCCCAACGCCTTCAAAAAGGGCAGCGATTCGCTTGAACCCCTCTTCTCGGGCATCTTTGGCAAAGTTGGCGTACATCTCGGTCCACTCATAGTTCTCTCCAGCTGCCGCATCTTTGAGGTTCTGTGATGTTGTCCCAATCTCACCCCCCTCTTGAAGGGCTTGGAACCACAACTTAGCGTGCATATGCTCATTACCGGCTGTCTCTTCAAAGAATTTAGCAATCTGAACATACCCCTCTTTACGAGCTTTGGCCGCCCAGAACGTATACTTACTACGGGCCATCGACTCACCAGCGAAGGCTTCCAACAAGTTTTTTTCCGTTTTTGTCCCTTTTAAATCCATCTTCTCCTCCACGAATAGACAATTTTTGCTTAAGTCCTGTCATAATAACACCCCCTCTAATTGTTAGCAACCAGAAATCTACAATCTGTTATAGAAGGGAACCCTGTAGGGGAAGCCTCTCACGGGGAGCTACCCCCCCACTTAAGAGGGCCACCTTTATCCCCAACTCTTCAAGGACATCGAGAGTCCTCTCTTCTTCGTTGTAGGGGAGAGCTTTGGCAAAGAGGAGGCCACAGTTGATAGCATCGTCTAGAGCGTGGTGGGGACGGTAGGGGAAGTTGAAGTAAGAGGAGAGGAGGGGGAGACTATAACCATTGAGGGTGGGCCACGCTTTACGAGCCAACTTCAGGGTGCAGGTATACCTAATAGGGGGCACCTCCAGCGCGTAGTGGTTGAGGAGTGCTTTAATAATGCCAATATCGAAGGGGGCGTTGTGAGCTATAGTGAGGCTCTCCCCAATAAACTCCCTAATGGTTGGCCACACATCGCTGAAGGTGGGTGCTCCCGCGACATCGGCCTCACTGAGACCATGCACCGCACTGTTCTTGGGGGAAAAATAGGGGGAGGCCGGGGTAAGGAGGGTGTAGTAACTCCTAATAACCCGCTCACCTTCCATCTCGGCTAACCCCACCGAACAAGCACTAATTAGGTCATCGTTAGCTGTTTCAAAGTCGATGGCAACACATTTCATCGCTCACAAATCTCCCCACTTCCCATCATAATCGAGAGGATAGTTAGATCAGTTTGCTCCATCCCCTCGTGACTCAGCAACTTTAGGTTGGCAAAACTTTGGAGGGCATCTTTACCCACAATCCCCGAAAGGGGGGTGGGAGCCTTCCCTTTGAGGGCTAGACGGGTACTCATCCCAGCCGATTCAACTGAAGAGAAAATTTTTAAGGCGCACCCCCCTTTAGCTCCGTCACAGATAATCCCAGTGAGGTCCCCCACCATATTGTTGACACTCCGCTCGAGGGCTGCTACATCGCCCCCTTGAAGGTAGGTTAACCCACAGGCGGTCCCAATGGCAGCGGTAAAGGCGCCACAAAGGGGAGAGAGGCGCCTCTTCTTAGCTGTTAGTACTAGAGCGACTAGGTGGCTCAAGGCGAGGCTCTTTATAAGGAGATGATTAGAGACTTTCAAATACCTCCCCATCACTAAGATGGGAAGCGAGATAGTGATCCCCTGATTACCACTACCACTGTTGATTACAACAGGGAGGGGCAAGCCCGCCATGCGGGCATCAGAACCAGCCGCGGCATAGACGCTCCCTAAACGGTAGGCCTCTTCTAAGGTGGTTGCCTCTTGAGGGAGCCCCTCCCCCATTATTTTACCCACTTCGAGGCCGTAACCAATTTCTCGCCCTACAGTGGCAATTTTGTAGTTAGTGAGGGCTCCTTCGAGGACAAAGTGGAACTCTTCCTCCTCAATCTTCTCACACACCTCAACGATTTGAGCAAGGGAGAGCTCTTCAATTAGCTCTTTGGAGGTGTCACTCTCAACCTCCAGCGGGAGGGAGAGGATGAGGCTATCGTCAATTTGGAGGCGAGAGAAGCGGGTGTGCTCACCACTAATGGTGGCCGAGCTGGTGTGGTTAACACCAATCGCCTTAACGCTGATGTAGAGGGGGGGAGCTTCAGTGGCAAGCGTTAGACTCACCTCAATCTCAAGGGCCTCTCTTTGTTGCTCTTCATCAATTTCACTAAGAATTGCCAGCCCCTTGGCAACCTCACCTGAAGCAACCCCAAGGGCAACAGCGGCTTGAATTCCCATTAGGGAAGAGTTGGGAAGAGCCACCCCTAGGGCATTTTTAACCATATCGCGGCTCGCTGTAATCTCGTAACGGAGTGCCTCTTCGCTGAGGAGCTCCTTAGCCTTAGCCCCTGCCAAAGCTGCTGCAGCCGGTTCGGTGCATCCCATCGCTATCATGAGCTCGCGTTTCAGGAGATGGTAGAATTGGGGGGTATCAAAAGAGGGTTGCACTTAAAACTCCTTTAGGGGAGGGAGGGTGGCCCGAAAGAGGGTCCCTTCAACCTCCAAATGGTAGGTGGTGAGAGAGGCAGAGACAATTAAGCACTCCCCCCTTGCAATCTTAACCTCCCCCTTCGGGTAGGTTAAGAGGACCTCCCCTTCGCTACAGAAGAGGAGTTCGATTACAGCTTCGCGCTCTACAGCGTAATCGCCTTTCTCAAAGAGTCCCAACATAAAGTCGCTAGCTGGAGTCATAATATTCAAACAGCCTGAGCTGTCGTAGACTCGGGGTGCTTTCTCACTCCCCCCACTATTAAAGTTAAGCAGTGATAATAGCTCTGCCAGGTCAACTCTCTTAGGAGTAAGTCCTCCCCGTAAGACGTTGTCGCTGTTGCTCATTAGCTCCACACCGGCCCCCTTAACGTAAGCATGTAGAGTCCCTGGAGCAAGATAGAGGGCCTCCCCTACCTCTAGATGGAGAACTTCCATAAAATAGGGGGCAAGTGAGCCGATATCGTGGGGATAGAGTTCAAGGCACTGTTTAGCAACCCCCTCACGGGTGAGCCACTCCCCCTCCTCATAGCCTCCTCTCTCCTCTATGTAGTTTCTATAGGTTTGTAAGAGTTCCTCTTTGAAGGAGTCTTCAAAGGTGTAGAGGGTTTTAAAGAAATGTTCGGTAGAGCTAAATAAGCTCTCCTCTAACATTGAGGAGAAGAGTAGGTTAAAGTTCTCCCTTATCGCCTCAATGGGGAGAAACCCATAGAGGGCTGTCAGGGGTGTCAATGCACAAATGACCTCCTCTTTTTGACGAGGGTCTCTATAGTTGAGCTCTTCATCGACGCCTTTCTCCCTCAAAGGAGCCTCTTTGTCCCAACCAGCTTGAGCTTGGGCTGTTGAGGGGTGGACTTGAAGGGAGAGGGGCTCGGCAATGGAGAGGACCTTTAAGAGGAAGGGGAGGTCTCTTCCCCACCCTTCTACAACTCGCTCTCCCAAGAAAGAGGTACCTAACTCTTTTAGAAAGGAACTTAAAGGAGTCCCTTTAGAGAGGGTCGCCTCCCCACCGGGGTGGGTGGCAAACCATAGCTCAGCGTGGGGCTCCCCATTGGGGGGGTATCCCAACAAGGAGGGGATGAATAACTCATCCCCCCACTTATATTTTTTAACTACTGGGACAATTTTAACAAGGTCCATATGGGCTCCATCCATTTGATAGAGCCCATTTTACCACGAACTAATCACTTTTTATAGACGCGGGGAAGGAAAATCATCCCAACTACAAAGAGAGCTATGGCGACAATCCAAGCCGCGAGTACGCTGAGGAATATTCCACCAAAGAGGAACCCAACTAGAGAACAGATGGCAACAAACAAAGCGTAGGGCGTCTGGGTAGCAACGTGCTCCAAGTGGGGGCAAGCAGCTCCGGTGGAGGAGAGGATTGTGGTATCGCTAATAGGTGAAGCGTGGTCTCCAAAGACCGAACCACCTAAAACAGCACTCACAGAGATCAACATAGCGTTAACTAGACCGGCAGCCGGGAGTCCCTTAGCAGTTGCTAAGCCACTCACAATGGGCATCGTAATGGGGATCATTATGGCAAAAGTCCCCCACGAAGTCCCTGTTGAGAACGATATTAGGGCTGAGAGGGTGAAGACAATCACCGGCACGAGGGCCAAGGGGAAGCCTCCAGCAACTACTGCTTCCGAGAGGAAGTTGGCTAGACCCAATCCTCCATCAGCAGGAGACTCTGTAATGATTGTCCCAATCGACCAAGCCATTGCCAAGATTAAGAGGGCGGGAACCATTGAACTAATCCCCTCTCTAAAGGCGTCTGAAGCCTCTTTGATGGAAAATAGGCGCCGGGCAAAGTAGTAGACAAAGGTTACCACTAGAGTAAAGATTATTGAATAGAAGAGGGCATAGGAGGCGTCGGTGTCGGTAAAGGCGGCTCCAAAGCTCATTGAGCGAACCGCTTCGCCAAAGGTAGTAATCTCCACCCCATCAACTGATTGCATCCATGTAGTAACGGGGAAGAAGACAACCGCTGCGATAATCAAAATAATAATTGGGAAGAGCATGTCGATGGGACGAGCATTTTCTTTCCCCTCAACATCAGGGAGCTCTCCAGGAGCCTCACCATAGGCGATGTTATAGAGAGAGCCGGTTGTCTCATGATAGGCGTTAGAGGCTGCCATGGGACCAAAGTCGCGGTTGGTCAAGATGACAACTAAGACCATTATCAAGGTTAAGAGGGCGTAGATATTAAACGGTATTGAGCGTAAGAAGAACTCAAACTCACTCATCCCTAATTGGCTAAAGCCATCAGACCCTTTCACAATCGACATGACCGTTACTACCCAGCTCGACACTGGCGCAATAATACAAACTGGAGCGGCGGTTGAGTCGAGAATATAGGCTAACTTAGCCCTTGGAACACCGTTACTATCGGTGATGGGGCGCATCACAGTTCCAACAGCCAAGCTATTGAAGTAGTCGTCGATGAAGATAATCAGTCCAAAGACCCAAGACATTACCAAGCTAGCTTTGCCTGAGCGCACCCTTAAAGCAGCCCAGCGCCCAAATGCTTTGGCAGCACCGGTCTTAGTTAAGAGTCCTACTAATCCACCCAGGAGGGCACAGAAGAGGAAGATTCTAATATTCCAACCATCGTTTAGCGAGCCAGCAACAACGTCCGTTAGTTGGACTAATGCTGTTAGGGGGTTACCTCCGGCGACAATCAGAGTCCCCGACAAGATTCCCAAAAACAGTGAAATAATTACATCCTTTGTGATAAATGCTAATGCAATGGTAAGAACCGGTGGAATTATTCCCCAAATTCCAAAATTAGCCATAATATTCTCCCCTTTAATTATTTTGTCAATTTTATGGGAGCATACCACATTAAATATTGCAAGTATAGGGAAATTGTCACAAAATGTTAGTATTTAGAGCAAATAGTTATCTTGATAACAAAACATCCCCCATTTCTGGGGGATGTAATCTTGTTTGTATTCTTTAGCGGTCAAAACCTAAGTTAACCCGAACAGTAAGGGCATCAACTGGTTTATCACCAATCTCTTTACCAAACTCTCTCCAGTAGTAGGAGGCATCAAGTTTTATAGCAAAGAGGTCGAGTCCAACTCCAACAGAGAAGTAACCTTGGTTAAATCCAGCTCTCACATCAAGGACTGAGAGGAGTCTAACCTCTGCCCCAGCTCTGAAGTAGTTCCAGAAAGCATCAGGATTGTCTCCAACTTTCTCAAACATTGTAATAGTATCGACTAAGTCGACAGCAATAGTAGGTTTAACAAACTTGTCAACTTTCCCAAAGCTGGGTGCCCAAGCAACACCTAAGTCGAGTTTCCAGGGGACTACAGGTGCAAATTCATCAATCAAATCGGGATCTGCTGTCCCCTCGTAGATGTCTTCAACACCAATAAACCCTGTCATCTCATTAAGCCAGAGCCCCATCCCTGGGTATTCCTTCATCGTATACTTTCCGTTGATGTCACGTGCCACAGCTGATACCCTGAAGCCAACAGGGAGGTTGAAGTTGACACCGATGTCGATGGGGATAGCCCAGCCGGCAGCTAGTGGAATTTCGGTCAGAATCAAATCCATTATGTCAGCATCTTCATCGCCGAATAGTCCCATCAACTCGCTAGCACCAATTCGGTTGGTGTAAGCTTTGTAAGCAAAACGGACACTGGCGCCCACGTCGATAGAGAGGATGTTGGGGACGACTTTAATCCTATAGCCATAACCGAGAGAAAGCCCCACGTTGACTTCAGCCATAAGCTTGTCGGAGGTGAAGGAGCCGTCACTACTGTGGGTGTGGAGTTGTTCTTGAACATTAATCCCAAGTCCAAATCCTCCTGCCGTGAATCCTAGGGCAATATCAGTAGTTAGAACCTCACCTTTTCCGGCTCTTACAATATCGAAATAGTCTTTTACTATTCCCAACATAGACGAAGTGTCATCACCATCCATTTCCATAATTGACTCAATTATCCCCTCATCAATGATAGCCTTGGGGTTAAAGAGTGTAACTGAGACCGAAGGAAGGTTCAGACTAAACTTTCTTGATGCTAAGTTGGCAGGGTTATAGTAAAGGGCATCATTGCCAGTTGCTGTAGCAACCCCAGTCCCTCCCATTGCTTCAATGCGAGCGCTTGTAGGCCTAAACGAAACGTCTGGATAGAAGAAGTTCGGAAAGCCAGTGTAAGCAAATAGGGACGAGCCAATAATTAGTATAATTAATACTATTAGAAGTCCTCTTTTTTTCATAGTAATTACTCCTCCTCTTGCATTTTAGCTAACAAATCTTTGATTAAATCGGTTCCTGGGGTGGCATCAAGGAGCAACTCTAAAGTGTCTAAAGCTCCAAAGAGTGCAGCTTCAATCAGAGTTGGATCCCCTTCACTGCCTTCAAACAATGCGCCTAGCTCATTAAAAGCTTCTTCATTACCACCATCCCATGCGATATAGGCATTGATTAAGTCTGCGAAACCAAGGTCATCTTTTTCAGTAAAGGCCTTAATTAACTTATCAGCCTCGGTAAACACTA
>Ga0172377_10002081_pt1 | contig 20455 bp, 16 predicted proteins | sample Pumphouse3metaG_FD_119749 | JGI IMG/M metagenome (GOLD analysis project Ga0172377, IMG submission 119749) | Leachate microbial communities from a municipal landfill in Southern Ontario, Canada - Pumphouse #3 metaG | ecosystem: Engineered > Solid waste > Landfill > Unclassified | place: Canada...
AGTAAGATTGGCTACGGAGCCTCTTTCAATTAGTTGATATTTTAATTTTAGAATCTTTTTTTCTTCGTAATTTCCGTTTTCCATTATGTCCAGGAGTATTTCGCAGGCTTTTTTTGCCATGGCCTTTCCGGAAACCTTCATTACTGTGAGCGGCGGGGTCATCATCTCCAGCCCCGGCCAGTCTGCCAGACACACAAACGAAAGGTCTTTTGGCAGAGACTTCCCCTCCTGCGTTACCTGCTTTACTGTTGCTACACAAGGCGAAATGTTTTCAAAGATGATTGCGGTTAGCTCCGGGTTTCTTGCCAGGTATTCGGTACCCATGTCTTTTTCCGGGAACCCCTGCCATATTTCCGGCGGGCCACAGAAGTTCACCTGCATAAGCCACCGCTCCTTAAATCCGCCCCGTTCAGCGTAGAACTTTAGATATTCGCATTCTATTTCTGAACCGTTCTCAAAGTAGACCAATCCTATATTCCTGTGCCCGCACTGCCACAGGTAGTCAGCAGCCTGCCTAACCCTATCGGTATCATCGCCAGTAACAAGGGGGGCGTGCAGTTCGCCTGAGAACATGGAGTTGCCAAGCCGGACATGAGGGTAACCGGCTGCTTCCAGCTTATAGAAGGATTGGCGGCATGCGTTGGTATCTACAGCAACTATAATAGCGCCCTTTAAATCGCGTTTTTGCAGCTCTTCGTACAGATCTACTTTATCATAATAGTCTCTATCAAAGCTTATGGTTTTAAGATCATAATTGTGGCGGGCGCAGTAGCGCTGTATGTGCTCGGCAACAAGGGCCATGAAGAGTTCTGATTCATGCAGATAGAAGAAGCCTATTGTAGAGACGGAATCACCTTGCACCGGCTTCTTTACAAAGGTTCCTATATGGCGCCTGCGGACAATCAACTCCTCCTTGCTGAGGATGCTTAGGGCATTGACCACCGTTTTGTTGCTGATGCCTAAAGAACCTATGAACTCTGTACTGTCCGGCAGCTTATCTCCCGGCTTAAGAGAACCGCTGGATATTAGTTCTCTTATCTGGCGCTCAAGTTGATTATACAGTGGAGTGGAATCGGCTCTATCTAATTTTATGCGTTGCAATATATCGGAGCCCATGCTGTTACCCTTATCCTGATGCCAACGTAAATCACCTATACAATACCTTGGCCTCACTATATAATACCTCTATATCTCCTTTATACCATGCTTTTACCTGTTTGTCAATCAGTTTTTTGATATGCCAAGCCGCCTGATTTGCTGCTTATACCAGGGCACTCATGGTTTAATGCACCTGGTACCTTGCTTGAAGAATGGTGTGAGATATTTAATGGTAACAGCAGCCAAAATTCCTACCGGCGGGCAGTTGCTTTTAGAAAATCTATAATGCTTAGGCCGGTATGGTAGCAGGGATCGGCATCCGGCGTGGCGGGAGGTATATCTGCAACTTTGCCCTGCGCATCTCTTGTCTGGTATGCCATGCAGCCTACCGATGGATTGATATACCTATCCAGATAGGCATCTGCGCAATCTTTTAGAATTTGCAGTATTTGGCCCTTCCGAGGGTCTTCCGGCACAAACGCCAGCACTTCTGAAGCGGCCCTTATTGTTTCCGGCAGGCTCCACCAGGGCATGTTACTATCTGCAGGCTGCCTTGAAATTAAATCAAAGGTTTTGCATATGCCGCCGCTGCGGCGGTTGAAACCGTTGTTAAAATTATGCACCAGTATCCCGGGGAGCTGCTTGCGGCAAAGTTTAAGCAGATTATCATGTTCTGCATATGCGCCGGATTCTATAAGACGCAGCGCTTTGGTTGCCAGGCCGACAAATTCCAGGCAGTGCCCGGGGTCTGATAGCACCCTGCCCTGGTTGCGCTGCGGGGTGCCGTCACCGGCTAAAAACTCGATAAAATCGAACTCCTGCAGGGCAGAGAACCGGCCGGTGTTTACGTGCTTCTCTATTATGTGCCGGATGAACCCGGCGGCAGTATCTAGATAGAATCTATCTCCGCTTAACTTGGCAAAGAGCGAGAGTCCACCCAACGCTATCATGCGCGAAGCATGGCTTTGCCCTGTTGGTGAGGCGTTCTCTTTGCCCCAAAAAAATTGGTCATTAATAAAACGGCCCGAATCTATATCTGCCAGGATTGCTTTGAACCACCCGGCCGCACGGGATGCCCCCGCAGAGTCCTGCAGATATGTATATGCCGCAAACAGTCCCTTGCAGCAGAACAGATCGCTCATGGTGCTTGTATTTTCTGCACGTTTTGCAAAGTCTTTCCAAAGGCTGTTGGGGCCAAGTGGAACCCCCTGGCTATCCGTGCAAAAGAACAGATGGCCGCCGTTTATCCGCCGGAGCCTCTCCACCTCTGCAGATACTTCAAGCAGAATGGTTTTTATTTGCGACAGCCTGAATCTTTTGTCTGATTCAGAGAGTATGCGGCATTCCTCAAGCCATTCTGCATGCCCGGACAGGGCCTCAAGCCCGCGCCCCTGTATCCATGAATATATGGCGCCGCTGCCCTTCAAGGTCTTTTTTGCATCCGGCAGGGCATCAAAATCGACGCCGTCTATAAGGCTTAACTTCATGTCTATAAACGGATAATCTGCGCGCGCAAAGTACCTCTGCAACAGCAGATCAAGGTTTTTAAGCAGAATGCTCTCAAAGCGGCGGCCTATACCCGCAAACGAGCCTTCCGGGTTTTGGGATACAGGTTTCTCTTGATCTAATGCCAATTTTTATCTCCCAAGTCTTACTACTTGCTGTTTTTGCACGGATTCTATCATATCAGAATGACGCCGCTCCGGTATGTCAGGATAGATGCAAAAGGCAGCACGTGAACTAAGAGCTATTATACACGGTTTTACTACAGCAAGGCTCTTTTTTTAAGATAGCCGGTAGATTACAAATACGCTCACTTGGGGAGACTGGAGATGGGCGTCGATTGGGCGCAGGCCGTTGACTGCCGGCGGTAAGATACCGGAGAGACCCCCGCCATTTTCTTAAACACGCGTGAGAAGTAATACTCATCTGCAAATCCCACCCGCATACCTATCTCGCGGCAGGACATGCGGGTGGATAATAGCAGGCTGCGCGCGGCGGCGATCCGGCATTGCAGCAAGTAACCAATGGGAGTAATACCGAATGCCCGCTTGAATTCCCTGCAAAAATGCCCCGTGGAGATTTGGGCCATTGATGCCAGGTCTTCTATCCCCAGCGCCTGCCCGTAGTTGCTTTCAATAGCACGCCGTACATTCTCTAACCTTGCCGCCAGACCGTTTGCTTCCGGCTTGTTTGCCGTATATACAGACCATGCCAGCATACCGCAAATATCACTAAGTATAACATGCCCGGAAAATACTGAATGCGGCAAACCTGCAGACATTACCTCTATAAGCGCCGTCATACGGGTGGCAAGCTGGGGCCAGGCACCCTCATCCAGTTCCACAGGATACTTGATAAATGGCAATGAAGACCCGGTCAGCAGAGCCAGCACCTCATGAAACGGCAGCCATAACAGCTCCTCTCCCCGGCGGTATTCAAACGTAACTTCCAGATAAGTCACCTCTCCGGGCTTGCGTTTGAAGAAATTATGCATCTCTCCGGGGCCGGATATAATAAGGGTCCCCGGGCGACAAATGCGGGGTTTGTCCAGGTATGAGACTTCATTCTCACCCTTGATGAACAGCACTATGTGATACAGCATGTGCGCATGCGATGCAAAGTTGGCCCTGTCCCCAAGCCCCAAAAACTCACGGGACGCATGCAAAATATTGCAGGAATACAGATGGCTGCACCAGTAGGCCTGAAGCAGCTGGGGTGATGGATTTGTTTGTAGAGCTTTAACGTAATTGGGATTGGTTAACATCAAGATTATCCAAATATTTAGCAATAATATGCATGTACGGCGGGCAATAACAGCATTATACTATAAGAAGATACTTAAGGCTAATGTTCTGTTAAGTTAAATTTGTTACAGTGGTGCGTGGGGTCATCTCCGTTCCGGTGCGTAACTTGTCTCAATAAATTGAGACTCGGACATACACTCCTCACTCCGATGCCCCACACCCGATGGATTTTATTGTAAAACTAACTAATAGAACACTAATACTTCACCAAAAAGTTATGATGTTTAACTATGCTTCGGCAGCGACGCCTCCGGCTCTGCGACCGAAGTATCGCCTTGGGGTTGATATCCCGTGTTTCGGCAGCGGTGGGCCGAAGTATCGCCCTGCATAATTTGGTGAGCCGCTAGATATCTGAAAGGAATAATTATGAACCCGTCAAACCAGGCACGCATTACATGGCTGCTTGATCAAACACAGCGCAACGGCGGCCTTGCGCCGCTGGATACCCAGAGTTTTTGGGCGGATCAGGAACTTGCCGGTACAGATCCGTTTGGTTCAGATATTCCGCAGGTGCCCCTGGGCATAATGATGTCCGGCGAATGCGTCTATGATGAGCTGGGCATTGCTGAAGACTATTGGCGCTACAACAATGACATAGACTGGCAGATAGAGCTAAACAAAGCCTACAATGATAAATCCCAAACCATAGTAGGACGCCGGCTGCTAAGCGAACAGGTCGCCGATCCCACTATGCAATGGCCGCCTGTAAAAGGGCTTGCAGACCTCTTTGAATCGGAAAAAACATGGCGTTCCGGCTCCTGGTGGCTGCAGGAATCCGCGCATAGCGAGGAAGAACTTCAGGCGCTGCTTAACAGGGTGGATGCCAGGCTGAACGGCGATCTGCGTTCGTTCCTGCTGCCGGAAAACTGGGAAGAGGAGAAAAACCGTCTCAGCTTGCTGGGCGTCCCCCCGCCCAGGTTGAGAGGCATCCGCGGGCCGGTTACATTTGCTACCTCCATCTACGGAATAGAGCGGTTCATCTACCTGTATGAAGATAACAAGCCGCTCTTCCTGCGCTTCCGCGATGCCATTCTGCGTGCCGTGATATCCATAGCCGATCTGCTTGATAAAGAAGCCGGCGATGCCCCTCACGGCTTCTGGTTTTGCGATGACAACTGCTGCCTGATGACACCCGCCATGTATGAGGATTTTGGACACCCAATACTGCAAGCCATCTTTAACAAATTCAGCCCAAACCCGGAAGATGCGCGATTCCAGCATTCCGACTCTGCAATGGGCCACCTCCTACCGCTGCTGGGCGACTTAAACTTGACAAGCGTAAACTTTGGCCCCACCGTGATGGTGGATGAGATACGCCGGCACATGCCCAAAACGGTCATACACGGCCAGCTTGCCCCCTTTACGTTCAGCCGGAACAATGAATTTGGCATGGTGGCAGAATTCCTTCGGGATTTTGAGATGGCGCAAGAGCATAGAGGGCTGGTCTTTAGTACCGCCGGCAGCATTAACAATGGCTCCCGGCTGACGGGGATGAGGCTGATAATGTCGGCAATCCAGCACTTTGGGCAATACAGTTAGAAACCGGCCCTCCGCCTCATGCAGCATACCCCGGGTGGAGCATATCCTCTATAAAAAAAGACGGGAGAGCCGTTAAGCTTTAGCAGCTTCAAAGGAAACACAACCTTCATTGTGCCGGAGGTGCGCGTTTACCTGATAGTACGGGTAAAAAAGGCCTGATGGCGGAGATGCTCCGGTTACAGAGTCCATCTTAGGCGGACGCTGCTGCCGGAGCACATTGCGTATGCCAAATCATCATCCAAAAATCTTTAGAATCGGCGGGGCGTAACTTTATGGGAGATAGTACTTGTATTTAAGAAGTGCTTTACCCGGAAGCCTTCTGGCGTTGAAGTTCCTGCTGAACGGCGGCGGCAGAGATCTCCCGTGGCTTGATGTTTTGCCTGGCAGCAAGTCCGGCAGCTGCACCGGCGGCATGTCCCATATCCATGCAGGGACCCATACGGCGTGCCGCCCCCATGGCCTCATGAGTTGCGGAGAAACAGCGTCCGGCTACAAGTATGTTATCAATCTTCCTGGGAACAAGGCAGCGGTAGGGAATATCAACCCACGGTTCCTTTGCCCTGAATACTTCTTTGGCCGTGTGGGAGGCGCGTCCTATGCCGTCAAGCGGATGGATATCTATCTCAAAGATATTACGGGCCACTCCATCTTCAAATTTTTTGGCCTCAAAAATATCTTCTGCAGTAAGCACATATTCACCTATTATCTGCCGGGTTTCGCGAACCCCAAGATGGGCGGCCGTATCAATAAGATAGGCTTGTTCAAAGCCGGGGACGTATTTTCTTAATGCCGCTGTTATGCGAAAGACCTCGCGCCGGGTCTCTATTTCTGCACGGCTGAGGTCACGTGCATTAGTACCGTCTATTCCGGGGAAATTGCTTAGGTTGATTACTACTTCCCTGCCTCCGGGCACGGGCACAAAACCCATGACGGAACAGGTGAACGGTGAAACATCGCCCGCATCCCTGGCCTTGGTGAGCGCTTTTTCCATGCGGTCATCGGATTGTTCGTAATTACGGTAGCGTTCAAGGTCTATGCCGCCCATGCGGAACATTAGCGTCACCGGCTGCATGCGCCCATCAGAGCGGCCCTTGCTGAATTCTGCACCGGCAGAGGCGGCAACGTCGCCGTCAGCGGTGCAATCTATAACAACACGGCAGGGCAGGGCCTCAAGGCCGGATTTACTTAGAGCTATAACGCCCTTCACAGCGTTGCCGGACATCATTACATCGCAGAAAGCAGTGTGAAAACGCAATTCCACGCCAGCTTCAAGCAGAAGTTCGTTTGCTTCCAGTTTGAATGTTTCAGGGTCATAATTCCAGCCATTGGCTGCTCCGCGGGCTTCAAGGCGGTCAAACAGCTCCCGGGCAATGGCCGGTTGCGTATCACCAAACGGCAAGACCAGCCCTGCCGTTGCCATGCCTCCCAGAAAGCCGTATTGTTCAAGCAGCGTCACTCTGGCCCCGGCGCGGGCTGCCCCGGCAGCGGCGCCTATACCGGCAGGCCCCCCGCCGCAGACTATAACATCTGTCTCTTCACCTAAGGGAATCTCTCTGGAATATGACAAGGTTTTCATCCTGATACAACCTTTCCAAACCGGTTAGCAGCCGGTATTAAATATCTGCGCAAGAGTACACCCCGCCAACCGGCGTGGCTTCAGGGGCCTATTATAACCACATGCTAATTGTTTGTCAAGGTATTGCAGAATCCCTTGACAATCCCCAAAAAGAGGAAATCCCCGGGCAAAATCCGCCATAGTAACTTGTAAAACCTATTCCATTACAACCATGGCGTATCCAACCTGGGGCGCCAGAAGCTAAAGAAATCCGTCCGGCCTGTGGTGGGCATTCTGGCTATGCGGTCTGGCCGGTAACCCATCTCCCTGGCAGCCTGCATTACCCGCCTTTTAGAGAACTGCAGGGATGGGCGGAGAAGGCGGTTTAAGGCTCTTTTACAAACAGATCGTTCCAATACCTGGTAATAACCGCCTGCATCTCCTCCGGAATGGCGGAAGGGAACGGGAACGGGCCGCTCCCCAGGCCTTCCACCAGCCCTGCAACGCAATCTGCAAGGCGGGCAATAATCTTTGAGGAGACTTTGGAGATGTTGTTATTGCTCTGGTGATGATAGAACAGCCCGGACGAACAGTTGTGCCTTAACAACCAGAAGGCCGGAATGCCCGCAGCTGCAAAGGGAAAGTGATCACCGTACGGCAGGGCATCCGTTTCAATGGTGAGATATTCCCCTCTGCTTTCAAAGCACTCCCGCGCATAATTGGTAAAAGCCTGGGAGCTGTTGCAGACCAGCGATGTCCAGCCAAGCAATGAGCCGCAACTATCCATATTAAACACAAACTTTGCATCTCTTTTAATCTGATCTATGTGACGGCATACGTGGTATGCGCTCCCCTCTGACAGCTGCTCCTCTGCGCCAAAGCTGATCAGCCTGATCTCCCGATCCCTCTGTGTTGAGTTTAGCACCCTGCAAATCTCTAACAAGGCCGATACTCCGCTGGCGTTGTCATCTGCGCCTGTCGTGCTGGCCTGGGTATCGTGATGGGCGCCCAGTACAATAGCCCCTGCACCAGGTGATTTGCCCGGGAGGGCGGCAATTACGTTTTGGGAGACTGCGGGCTGCATCCCTCCCTTAACCATAAGTTTTGCGCTCTTTGCGCCTTCCGCCTTCCACTTCCATGCATCCATATACGCCACGCTCACCGTGGGAACGGCGCCTATAGCCGATGTATATGCGGGGAACATGCCGTCTGCAATGGGCACGCTGCCCGGGTGCCTGATATCAACCATCAACAAAAACGCCGGCCCGGCTTCTATAAGCCGCCGGTAGTATTCCCTGGACTCTATGTGTGAGCCCATATGTACCACGGCCTTGCCGGAGAGAAAAGAGAGGTCTTTCCGGTGCTGCTGGGACACGGCCTCAAAAAATACAATAGGCGCCTCTACTATTTTGCCATTTGTTCCGGGGGTGCTGCTGAAGAGGGAACACGGGAATTCATGCCACCGGTCTCCCGCCTGAATAAGCAGGCGTTCTTCTTCTACCACCCGTTGGCGGATTGGGAACTCTTCTATTGCTACTTTTGCGCCGTAATCCTGAAAGCGCTCTGCAATGTACAGAGCGGCATTGCGTTCCCCTTCTGATCCTGCCAGCCTGACGCCTATGGTTTCTGTAAGGTATGACAGGTGTTGCTGAATATTTTGTGCTGAAGCCGTCTCTTTCATCTTCTTCTCACTTTCAGGTATTCTGCGCATATAATCAGAGGAACCGGGCCAGGATTATCTCATCCATGCCGGGGGCAAAATGGTCTTTCCGGTACCCTTCCACCGTAAAACCATGCTTAAAGTAAAAGGACGCGGCGCGGGTGTTTGATGCCGTTACGCATGTGGAGACTTTGCGGGTGCCGCTCTTGCGCCAGAACTCCAGCATCCTTTCCATGAATGCGGATGCCACTCCGCCCTTCCGGAAATCCGGGTCCACGGCAACTGTTTCCCAGCTGCCCAGACCGCAGACGTGTGCCGTGCCTCTTGCATAACCAATAACTTTTCCATCGCTCAATGCTACAAGGGCCATGCGTTTTTCATACGGGTCTTTTGACAGAGCCATTTCTATCATCTTTTCTGGTGAGTGCGATGGGGCAAAGTACTCTGGAAGCTTTCCGCAGAAAACATCCTTAAAAGATTCGCAGATGATGCGGGAGACATCTGCAGCGTCCCCCGGCTTGAACTCACGAATTGTTATCTCTGGCATAATTTATCCTCCCTGCAGACAACCTTGATTGTAAAGTGATATTCTCCAGAGCCTGCGTTTAAGATTATGCATCCGTTCTTTTCCCCGGCCATCACTATCCCATCTATATTATGTATGGAACGCCCGCTCTCCTGCACAGCATCGGGGTTTTCTGCAGGGAGGTAGATGGCGGCTGTGGTATTTGCCGGTATCTGCACATCAAAGAGTATGGAATCTTCCGTAACGCGCCAGCCGCTTTTAATGAGGCCGTACATGCACTTATGCTCCGCTTTTGCCCAGGTAAGCCCGGATAGTACCTGCGGGCGGATGGTAAAGTGCCGGAACCCCGGAGATGATGCATCCGGCGCTATTCCGACAAGCGTCTTATACATCCACGCGCTTATATCGCCAAACATGATGTGATTCTGAGAATCCGTGCCTTCCCATGTCTCCCAGAGCGTGGTTGCACCCTGGGCAAGCCAGTGCCCCCAGCTGGGATATGTGGTCTGCGTGGCAATTTTGAAGGCCGTATCTGCGCAGCCTTCATCCGTAAGCACATTAAGCACATATTTTGCGCCCAGTATGCCAAACCATGGGTGGTTGTCCTTCTCTTCTATGGCAGAGAGCAGGCGGGAGAGCACCTTTGAACGCTCACCCTCCGGCACCAGCCCCTGGAAGAGCGCGCAAGCCTGCGCTGTCTGACTGCCGTCTGCATATCTGCCGGTTTTGGAATCATAGAATTTGGCGTTAAAGGCCTCTTTTATCTGCTTTGCCAGTGCCAGATGGGTCTCCTTGTCACTGTGATACCCAAGCAGTTCTGCCGCCCTTGCCAGTATAAGGCTGTTGGCATAGTAGTAGCCCGTAGAAGTGAGTTCTACCGGTGCAATGTTCTCATCCTTTGGCACCGGCGGGCACCAGTCCCCCAGTCCAAAGTAGAGTATGTTATCTATGGACATGCTGGTCATATAGTCCAGGTAACGTTTCATCTGTTTGTAGTGGGTTTCAAGGATTCGCGTGTCCCCGGAGTACAGGTAGAGGTACCACGGGATATGGGTGTAGGCGCTGTCCCACGCCGGGCCGCTCCCCCAGTTGTATCCCCAGCCGCCTGTGGGGATTATGCCGGGTAACTGCCCGCTGGGGCGCTGTTCATCTGCAAAATCCGCCATCCACTTGGTATAGGCCGCCTGGGGCGCAAAGTTGAAGAGGCCGGTCTCTGCGGCAAGCATGGCATCCCCCGTCCATCCGTTCTTTTCTCTCTGCGGGCAGTCTGTGGGTATGCCCACATAATTGCTTATATACGCCCATCTGGCGCATTTTTGGATGGAGTTTAACAGCTCGTTTGAGCAGGAGAACTCTCCGGCGGAATCAAAAGCGGTGTGAACCACCCGGCCTTTAAGGTTATCCAGAGTTGGCGTGCCGGGGAAGCCGGTTACTTCAACGTACCGGAAGCCGTGGTATGTGAATCTTGGCTCCCAGGTCTCCGGGCCGCTCCCTTTTAGAATGTACCTGTCTGTTTGAAAGCCCCCGCTTTTTATAAGCGCGTTAACTTCGCTTCTATCAATTTCGCCGTTTGGCGCAATCTGTTCAGAATACTTTAGGGTTACCTGGGTACCCGCCGGGCCGGAGATGTTAAGCTGCGCCCAGCCGGCAAAGTTCTGCCCCATGTCGTACACAAAAACGCCGGGGTTGACCTCTGTTACGGAGATCGGTTCTATGGTTTCCATTACTTTGCACGGCTGCATCTGCTGTGCGGATAGAACCCCCCCGGGGCCGGGGACTACCCTTGCGGCATCCCATTTGCTGTCGTTGTATTCCGGCAGGAGCCAGCCCGGTTTTTCCTGCCGGGCATCGTATATCTCCCCATTCCGAAGGCCTTCAAAGACAAGCGGCCCGGTGGAGGTGCGCCAACTGGTATCGCTTACTATTTGTTGGCAGGAACCGTCTGCCAGCGTTATGTGTATGTGCAACAGCATCTTGGGCAGATCGCGCCAGGGGGCTGCACTGAAATCCCACACCTCTTTAGTGTGGCAGTTGTACCAGCCGCTCCCCAGCATGACTCCCACGGCATTTTTGCCGGTGGAGAGCATATCCGTAATGTCGCGCGTTACGTAGGATGCGCGGCGGTCGTAGCGGGTGACGGATGGCTCAAGCACGCTGTCCCCGGCCTTCCGGCCGTTTATGTAGAGTTCATGGTACCCAAGCCCGCAGATGTATGCGCGGGCGGAGACTGCCGGTTGGTCTAAGGTAAACTCCCGGCGGAGCAGGGGTGAGGGGCCTGCCGTGGCGCCTTCCGGGATTGTGGGCGGAGGCGCACCTATCCACCGAGCCTGCCACTCCGCCTCTGCGAGCAGCCCCATCTCCCACCAGCCTGTATTGCTGTATGGGGCAGCGCACCCTTCCGAATCCCATACCCGAACCTTCCAGTAGCATCTCATGCCGGATTGCAGGGGCACGCCGCCGTAAACCATATGGACGGACTGGCCGGAGACAACCTTGCCGGAATCCCACAGGTTTCCTGTATCTTGTTTAAGCAGTTCCACGTCTGTAGCTACCAATATCTGGTATGCCGTCTGGTGTTCTCCGCGCTTATCTGAATGCAACTCCCAGCTAAGGCGCGGCTGCCTGGTATCTATGCCAAGTGGATTAACCAGGTATTCGCACATTAAGTTGGTGGTTGTTAATTTATATTCCGTATGCTCAGGCATGGCATGCCCCCTTTTTGCTTGATATGTATTTAAGCTTACTAGCGTACGGCAGCTATCTTAGCATTATGGCACAGGTTTGTAAATAGTCTATCTTTTAAGAAAGCACTGCCCTTAACGCACTCACTTTGGCCGGTATATCCGGGGCGCCCACAATCTCTGTTACAAGCGAGATAATTCCGGCGCCCCCGGCACGCACAAGCCTTATGTTGTGTTCCTTGATACCGCCGATTGCCACAAAGGGGAGGCTTATGTTATTTGCAACATACTCAAGATACGCAAGACCCACCGGGCGGCAGACGTCCCTTTTGGTTCTTGTTGCAAAGATGGGGCCTACCCCTATATAGTCTATGATGCCGGCTATATCTGATGCGGCCCGGGCCTGTGCGGGCGAGTGGGTGGAGAGGCCTATGATCATTTCATCCCCTGCCAGCCGGCGCACCTCTTGCGGGGGGAGATCATCCTGCCCTATGTGAACACCGTCGGCGCACACACTTACAGCCAGGTCTATGTGATCGTTTACAATAAAGGTGATGCCGCACCTGCGGGTAATCTCTCTGATGGCTGTGCACTCCTGGTACATCTGCCGGGCGGATTTATGCTTCTCCCGGTACTGTATTACCTTGATGCCGGCCTCCACCATCTGCCGTACTGTCTCTACATTGCCGCGGCCGCGGGAGTATTCATCCGCCGTTATGCCGTAGATATCTGTGGCCAGGAAGTTGCTTAGGTTTGATCTATATTTCACTTAAACACATCCTCCTTGCAGCGTGCAGCTTAGAACCACATCTGCCTGTTTGGCGGCGGCTATTAATACGCAGGGGGCCAGGGGCGGCGCACCCGGGCCTGTGCCGGTGGATAGATCGCCTATAATGTAGAAGTTATCTTTCACTTTGTGTACCTTTATCCGGTCGCTATCCCCCCATCCGGCCAGTCCTGAGGCCGCCACCAGCAGCTTGTTTGAAGGAAGGTATGCTTCTACTATCAGCTTCTTGTATTCCGCCCGGTCTAAGGCCTCTACCACCACGTGGCAATCTGCAAAGAGTCCCGCCGCGTTTTTGGCCTCCATCCTGACAGGAAGAATCTCTATGTCCGCCGCCGGATTTATGCATGCCAGGTTCTCCCGCAGGGCCTCTACCTTGGTGCGGCCTGCCTGCCGCAGAAAATAGAACTGCCGGTTGAGATTGCTGCAATCCACCGTATCAAAATCCGCTATCTTGATATGGCGGAAACCGGTACGCACCAGTGCCGCGGCGCAGTTAGACCCTAATCCTCCCGCGCCGGCTATGCCCACTTTTACCGCCCGTATTTTCTTTAACTGATCCCGGCTTAAATACCGGCCCAGGGCCTGCTCAAACTGGTTCATGCAATCTCCCTCCCTTGAGCCAAAGGGTGCTTTTGGGCAGGAACAGAGGTCCGCTCCACCTGCTCAAACCGCCTGCCAGTCCTTGAAAACCGGCTGGTACCCCTGCCTGTAGAGCATATTGGCCATCTCCTCCACAGACCGTTCATCTGCAATGCTAAACTGCCCGGCTTCGCTGCCGTTAGACCGGCCGCCCACCGCGGTGCTTGTGCCGCCGGACATCTTTGTAACGCCCAGCCTTGTCATATTGTTGCGGAGACCGGCCGGCTCGCGGGTTGAGAGTGTTATGCCGCTTCTGGGCATAAACAACCGGAAGGCGGTAACGTATTGCACAAGGTTTGTATCTGTAACATTCACGGCCGGTTGAAACCCGCCAAGGTGTGGGCGCATCCTTGGCGGGGAGATGCTTATCTCAACATCTGGATAGCTGCTTTGCAGGTAATCTGCATGCAGCCCGGTAAGGAAGGCCTCCCGCCTCCACCGGGAGAGGCCCAGAAGCGCGCCTATGTTCACACTGCGCATACCTCCCCGGCAGCCGCGTTCCGGGGCGTCAAGACGGTAGAGGTAATCCCGTTTGGGCCCGGATGGATGAAGGCAGGCGTAGGCATCTCTATCATAAGTCTCCTGGTAGAGTGTAAGGCCGTCCACCCCGGCTTCAGATAGCTCACTGTACTCCTCCCGGTTAAGCGGATATATCTCTATGCTTATGGATGTAAAGCGGCGTTTAAGCAACCGGACGCAATCCTTTATGTAAGATACCGGCGTATGCTGCCGGGATTCCCCGGTTAAAAGCAATATATGCTTAAGGCCGGTAGCAGCAATAATCTCTGCCTCTGCGGAAACCTCCTTTGGAGTAAGCTTTGTGCGATGCAGCTTGTTTCCGGCGTTAAAGCTGCAATACAGGCAACGGTTGACACAGTAATTGGCTGCATAGATGGGCGTGAACAACAGCATGGTGCGTCCAAAGTGCTGAACTGTTAAACGATGAGCCTTTTGAGCCATCTCCTCCAGGCAAGACTCCGCCCTGGGAGAGAGCAGCGTCAGATAGTCCATTGCACTCAACCTGTCTTGCCCTATAGCCCGCCGGACGCCGGCCTCTGTTACGCGGTCAAAAAAGGCGTCTATATTAAAATCCTGGTACTCTTCTATTATTTTAAGAAAGCTCATTGCAGCCTTCCTGTGATAGAAAACCGGTAGGCGGCGAAGAGGCGCTGGCGCACTGTTGAACCGCACCGGGCCCGGAGAGGTATGCCATGCGCCCCGCAGCCACCGCCATGCCAAAGGCCCGGCCCATTGCCACAGGGTCATCTGCAGTGGCGATTGCCGTATTAACCAGCACGGCGGCGGCGCCCATCTCCATGGCCTCTGCCGCCTCCGACGGCCTGCCTATTCCGGCATCTACTATAATAGGCAGCGGAATTTCTTCAATCAGTATGCGGATAAGCTCCCCTGTCCTTAGCCCGCGATTGGTGCCTATTGGGGCGCCCAGCGGCATAACCGCCGCCGCGCCGGCATCTGCAAGCCGTCTTGCATCCATTAGATCAGGGCTCATGTAAGGGAGCACTACAAAGCCTTCTGCCGATAGCATCTCTGTGGCTTTGATAGTCTCATGGTTATCCGGCAGCAGGTACCGGTTATCTGAGATAACTTCTATCTTAATCCAGTTGCCGCATCCGGCGGCCCGTGCCAGCCTGGCTATGCGCACCGCTTCTTTGGCATTCCGGGCGCCGGATGTGTTAGGCATAAGGATGCAATCCTCCGGTATATAGGTTAAGATGTTTTCTTCGGCAAAAGATGTATCCACACGCCTGACCGCCACAGTTATAACCTGCACCCCGGAGGCATTCACCACACCGGAGATCAGCTTGTTGCCGGCAAACTTGCCGGTGCCCAGAAACAGGCGGCTTGTAAGTTCCCTGCCGCCAATCTTTAGTGTATCCGGCATAACTTTAACCCCCTCCTACAAAAGAGACTATCTCCAGCTTATCCCCATCTGCCAGCACCAACTTGGGCCACTCTTCCTTTGGCACAACAGCCAGGTTATGCTCTACCACAACTTTATTCTGATCAAGCCCTCTTTGAGCCACCAGCGCCGCCACTGTCATTTGTCCGGCTGCCAGGGTCTCTTTGCCGTTGACATAAATACGCACCCTTCTACCTCCCATATAAACAAAAAAAGCACATCCGCGTTTAGATGTGCTTTCATCAGCCTTCCTACGCGGGCATTATCCCGATCAGGTTAAAAGGTCTGGTGCTTAACAGCCCACTCTCAGCCCATAACATGAGCTCCCTTGTGCAATATTATATTATGTAAAAGCTATTATACAATCAGTTAGAATACATGTCAAACAACTGGGAGCAGCAGAATTCACATTGACGATGAGCTAAGACCTGTGTTAAAATTAGTGAGCAATTTACGAAAGGTGGGTTCACTTGTCTGTTAGAACCTTCGTCTTTGATCTTGACGGAGTGGTCTACCGCGGGAACGATCCTATTCCCAGCGCCGTCGCCACTATAAAAACCCTGGGGCAGCTTGGCCACCAGGTGTATTTCTTCACCAATAACGCTACCAAGTCCCGCACTTCCTTTGTGGAAAAACTTCGCAATATGAACGTTATTACAGATGAAGATCACGTTATGACCTCTGCCTATGCCGCCGCTCTGTATCTAAATGAACAGGATGCAGGGGGCAAAACCGCCTACGCAGTCGGCGAATACGGGCTTAAGCAGGAACTCTCCCACATAGGCATGACTCTTGTGGACGATCCTATAGGGAAAAAGGTAGATTACGTTGTTGCCGGTCTGGACAGAGGGTTCACGTACGATAAGCTAAACAAGGCGCAGCAGGCAATCCTCTCCGGTGCAAAATTTATTGCCACCAACACAGATTCCACCCTGCCCCTTGAGGCAGGCGCCCTTGCGCCGGGCGGCGGATCTATTGTGGCCGCCATACAAACGGCTGCGGGCGTAGAACCAACAGTCATAGGCAAACCCGCCATGCCCGCAATACAGGAGCTTCTAAAGATTGCCAAAGCCGCGCCCAAAGAAACGGTTATGGTGGGCGACAGGCTTGAAACAGATATCCTTGTAGGCAACCGCGCGGGAACCATAACAGTCTTTGTGCTTACAGGCATCTCTACAAAAGAAGAGATGGAGGCGGCCCCGCTGGATATGAAGCCCACATTTACGGTAGAAGACCTTGGCGAGATGCTTCAAAACCCTTGCGTGATGGGCCGGTAAAGGATGCAAGAGCAGAGGATGCGCCGCGTTTTAACCATAGCCGGCTCAGATCCAAGCGCCGGGGCGGGTATTCAGCTGGACCTTAAGATTTTTGAAAAGCTGGGAGTCTACGGCACCTCTGTAATAGCATCGGTAACTGCGCAGAATACACTTGGCGTGCAGAAAGTCTACAAGCTGCCGCAGACAATAATTGCGGCGCAGATAGATTCCGTTATGTGCGATATTGGAACGGACGCCTGCAAGATAGGGATGCTCCTATCCCATCAGGCCGTAGAGACAGTGGCAGAGAGGGTGCACCGGCGGCAGATACCAAACGTGGTGCTTGACCCGGTGATAGCCGCAAAAGACGGCACAACGCTCCTTTCCGCCACCGGGGTGAAACGCATGAAACGGTTTCTTATCCCCCGCGTACTTATGGTGACGCCAAACGTTCCGGAGGCAGAAATCCTGTCCGGCGTAAAAATAAAGAGTCCTGCAGACTTAAAATCCGCCGCAAACGCAATTCTTGATATGGGTGTGCCATGGGTTCTTGTTAAAGGCGGGCACCTGGAGGGCACACCGGTAGACACCCTTTTTGGAGAAGGCTTGCAGGCAGAGTTTCCGGGTGAGCGGATAGAAGGCCGGCCGGTGCACGGTACCGGTTGCGCCCTCTCCGCCGCCATTGCAGCGCGGATAGCCATGGGGGATGATGTGCCGGCGGCGTCTGAATTTGCAAAAGATTTTGTAGCCGGACTTATAAAAAATGCAAAGAAGATTGGACGGGGCAACCTGATTATCAGATAGATCTATATTTTATTTAAGCAACACGGGGGCATTTGGAATGACAAAATACATATTTGTGACGGGTGGAGTTGTATCATCCATAGGAAAGGGGATAACTGCATCATCGCTGGGCAGGCTCCTTAAGAACCGGGGTTTCAAGGTTAACATGCAGAAGATAGACCCTTATCTAAACGTGGATGCAGGCACTATGAACCCCTTCCAGCACGGTGAAGTCTTTGTAACAAACGACGGCGCAGAGACAGACCTGGACCTTGGAAACTACGAGCGATTTATAGATGAAGACCTTACCCGCGAATCTAACGTAACCACCGGACGCATCTACCATGCCGTTATAGAAAAAGAGCGCACTGGGAGCTACCTTGGCGCAACTGTGCAGGTAATTCCGCACATAACGGACGAAATAAAATCCATAATCAAAAGCGCGCCTGTGAAAGCTGATGCAGACGTAGCCATAGTAGAACTCGGCGGCACAGTGGGAGACATAGAAGGGCAGCCCTTCATGGAAGCCATCCGCCAGTTTAAAAAAGATGCAGGCGCAGAGAACGTTCTCTACATCCACGTAACCCTTATCCCGTTTGTAGGTCCCTGGGGAGAGATAAAAACAAAGCCCACCCAGCACAGCGTTATAAAGCTAAGGGAGATAGGAATCCAGCCGGATATCCTTATCTGCCGCTCCAAACTGCCCTTGAACGATGAAATGAAAGAGAAGATATCCCTCTTCTGCGACGTAGATAAAGAAGCCATCATCTCTGCGCTGGATACAAAATGCATCTACGAGATTCCTCTTATATATGAAAAAGAAGGCCTGGCAGAGCAGGTGGTAAGGCGCCTGCATCTTCCTGATAGAAAGCCGGAGACTGCCGAGTGGCAGGCCATTGTTGATAAGGTGCTCTACCCCAAAAACCAGATTAAGGTATCAATTGTGGGCAAGTACGTAGCCAACGGAGACGCCTACATAAGCGTAGAAGAGGCCGTAAAGCACGGCGGAATAGCAAACGATACCGGCATAGAGGTAAACTGGATAGACACAGAAGATTTAGAGAACGACGGCGTAGAAAAGCATCTTAAAGATTCAGATGCCATTATAGTGGCCGGAGGGTTCGGCGCCCGCGGAACGGAAGGCAAAATAAGCGCCATAAACTTTGCCAGAGAGAACAAGGTCCCTTACCTTGGACTCTGTTTTGGGCTGCAGATGGCGGTTATAGAGTTTGCCAGAAACGTCTGCAAAATACGCGGCGCTACCACGGAAGAGGTAGATGATTCTGCAAAGCACCAGGTAATCCACATAATGCCAGATCAAGAGCACGTAAGGTCAAAGGGCGGAACCATGCGCCTGGGACTTTGGCCCTGCCGCATAACAGAGGGCACGCTTGCATGGGATATCTACGGCAGCGAGCTTATATACGAGCGGCACAGGCACCGCTTTGAGGTTAACAACTCCTACCGCCAGGCGCTCTCAGATGCCGGCCTGGTCTTTAGCGGCATATCGCCGGATAACAAGCTGATAGAGATTATAGAACTCCCCGGGCATCCGTTCTTTATTGCAACGCAGTTCCACCCGGAGTTTAAATCCAGGCCAAACAGGGCTCATCCCCTGTTCAAAGGGCTTGTAAAAGCAGCCGTAGCTTTTAAGAACAGCAAATAATATACGGGATTAGAACGCGGGTGCAAAGGCTCGCGCCTGCATCCCTTAAACAACAATCTCTGGCTGCTCCGGTATATGTGCCGGGGCAGCTTTTGCATAGGGGATAGTCTTGAGTATTGCCAATTCGGTTTTCCCCGTATTCCTGCTCATGTTTCTGGGATACGGCATAAAGAAACTGCGCCTGCTTAAACAGGAAGATACCGGCGTTCTTACCACGGTTATTATCTACCTTACACTCCCATGCTTTGTCTTTGAGGCCATCTACAGGCACCGGGCAGGGCTCCCGCCGTCTATTGCCAAGGTCCCGTTTGTGGGGCTGGGCATGATAATTGTTGTACTTATAGCAGCATATATCATAGGGCGCATGTTTAAGCTGGACAGGCCCACGCTGGGCGGGTTTATACTTGCGGCCGGGTTTGGAAACACCGGATTTCTGGGATATCCGGTAGTTCAGGCGGCCTTTGGCCAGGATGCACTTATAACCGCCGCCCTCTATGATGAGCTTGCAATGGCCTTTCCTCTTTACACCCTGGGCACTTTTATTGCAGCATCCTTTGCAGGGGCCAGGGCAGAAACAAAATCTGTGTTAAAACTTGCCGCCGCGCCGGCGGTGTGGGTAATACCCCTTGCACTGCTTGTCAGGCCGTACAATATCCCGGAACCCGTTACTAAAACCGTGCAGTATTTGGCGGCGGGTACAGTTCCCCTTGCCATGATCTCTCTAGGGCTGTCCCTTTCGGCAAGGTCTATAAAAGGGCTTGCGCTCCCCGTATTTACTGCATGTGCGTTAAAGCTTGCGCTGCTGCCGGTAATAACATTTTATGCAGCGCAGGCTACCGGTATAGCGGGGCAGGTGCAGACCGTTATGGTGCTTGAATCCGGTATGCCAAGCGCCGTCATGGCCTGCGTGGTGGCCTCAAAGTTTGGTGCTAATGAACGGTTTGTGGCCGGGGTGGTCTTTGTTTCCACCATCCTGAGCATAGCTGCAATTCCGCTCACGCTTGTAATTCTGGGCACGCATTAATGGCCTGTAAATTTGAACAGGGTATCTCCATTTTGGTGCATAACCCGCTTGTGTTCAAACAGTACGCGCCTTATTCCAGAGGCAGCAACTCCCAGGATGATGCTTCGGCCCATAAGCCGTTGCCTAAGCTTTGCCGGCCATTAAAATTTTTTGGCGGAATACCAAATTTATTTCTGACTTAAGAGGTGTCTTTTGGCTGGCGGTTGGGAATGATATGTAGAGGAGGCGCAAACATGCAAAGCAGATATACCGTTGAAGGCGTTAAGGATTGGCTCATAAGGGACGGTATCCCGGCGGTAAAGCTTATAATCCTGGCAAACGTACTTACTTTATTCCTTATAATTTCCAGGGTAGGCACTATTAAAAACTACCTCAGCTTCTACACCCCTTCCCTCTTTCTTACTCCGTGGACTATCTTTACGTACCCGCTCCTTGCAGCGGGTGATATAATCTCCCTGCTCTTTGCGGGCTACTGGCTCTGGGTTGCGGGGGGCGCGCTGGAAAGGTCATGGG
>Ga0172377_10002083_pt1 | contig 20452 bp, 18 predicted proteins | sample Pumphouse3metaG_FD_119749 | JGI IMG/M metagenome (GOLD analysis project Ga0172377, IMG submission 119749) | Leachate microbial communities from a municipal landfill in Southern Ontario, Canada - Pumphouse #3 metaG | ecosystem: Engineered > Solid waste > Landfill > Unclassified | place: Canada...
GGTTACTATATTTCAGGTACAGATCCCCATTTAAGTGAATATATTCCCGAAAGATGGAAGACAAGAGCTTATATAAGCGGATTCACCGGTTCTGCCGGTTCTGTAGTCGTTACTCAAAACGAAATCGCGTTATGGACAGATTCGCGTTATTTTCTTCAGGCGGCAATGCAACTTGAAGGCACGGAAATTCAACTTATGAAAATGCGTATTGAAGGAACGCTTGAGCCTCACGAATGGTTAAGTTCTATATTATCCAATGGCGGCATTATAGGAATCGATGCTCAAAGTATATCCATACTAAAATACCGTAATTTCAGCAATTCCTTAAAAAAAGAAAAGCTATCACTAAAAAACGCAGGAGACCTGCTTAACAGGATATGGATAAATCGTCCGTTATTACCTGATTATCCTGTATTCGAACATGAATTAAAATATGCCGGAGAGAGCAGACTTAAAAAAATTGATAGTATCCGTAAAAAGATGCAGGGGAAAAAAGTTGATGCCACTATTATTTCTGCTCTGGACGATCTGGCATGGACTTTCAACCTAAGGGGAAACGATGTAAAATATAATCCTGTATTCATTGGTTATAGCCTGATCACCGACAAAAATATTTCTCTTTACATAAACAGTACTAAAGTTCCCGACACAATACGGGAAAAATTAAAAAAAGATAAAATAGAAATAAAGCCTTACGAGAAAATATTCGAAGATCTGAAACAGATAAAAGGAAGGATCATGATTGACCCTGAGCGTACGAATCAATCATTACTGGAATGTATTTCCATCAATAATGAAATACTTGAAGAAATTTCCATTCCTGATATGCTTAAATCCATTAAATCTGATTTTGAGCTAAAGAATATTCGTGAAACATTAAAAAGAGACGGAGTAGCCATGATTGATTTCCTTTTCTGGCTATATAATAATGCAGGAAAAAAAGTATTCACCGATTACGATGTGGCTTTAAAACTGGATTATTTCAGATCTATGCAAAAAGGATACAAAGGTATGAGTTTCTGGCCTGTGGTAGGATATAAAGATCTGGGAGCGATTGTACATCTAAATGTTACAAAATATTTTCAGCATGAGATAAAAAAAGAAGGAATGCTTCTGTTTGACAGTGGAGGCCAGTATACTTCCGGAACAACTGACATTACAAGGACAATTACTCTTAATAAAGCTACATCAGAACAAAAAAAAGATTTCACTATAGTTTTAAAAGGAACCATAGGCATTGCGAATGCCAAATTTCCGTCAGGAACGAAAGGTCACAACATTGATATTCTTGCAAGAAAAGCCTTGTGGGATAACAACATGAATTATGGACACGGTACTTGCCACGGCATAGGGTATTTTTCGAATGTACATGAAGGACCTATGGACATTCGCCAGGAGTATAATGATTATGATTTACGCCCTGGAATGGTTCTCTCTGATGAGCCGGGTTTTTATCGTGAAGGTCATTACGGAATAAGAATAGAAAATATGATAGTCTGCGTAAAACGTGAAAAAACTGAATACGGACAATTCTATGGTTTCGATACGCTAACGCTATGTCCTATTGATCAAAATTTAATAAATACTAAACTCTTAAATACTGAAGAAATTAAATGGATTGACGAATATCACCAACACTGCTTTGACGAATTGTCTCCCCTAATTAAAAATAATGAAGAAAAAAATTTTCTAAAGAAACTAACTGAAAAGATAAGATAAAACATATCAAAAATCAAGACCTTAACTCAGACAAAAATATAGAAAATTCCAATTTATTTTATATATCTTACTGATAATAAAAAAATTCCAGGTCTATGAAAAATCAAAAGATAATTCTTTTAAAACATAAAATTGAGCCAGAAAAAAATGGTTGTATCATAACAAGAAGGATTTTTTTAAAAATTTCTATCCTAACTGCAGCAGGACTTTATTCCGGGCTTTCGCCGGTTAAAGCAAATTTTTCGAATTCACAGACAAATCGTCGTTTTGGCATTGTTACTGATACTCATTATGCAGATATTCCCAATGGGAAAAAAACATTTAATAGTGAATCTTTAGCTAAAATGAATGAGTGTGTGGAAACAATGAATAACGAAAAAGTCAATTTCCTGATAGAACTAGGTGATCTCAAGGATATCAGTCATCCAGTTTCTGAAAGTATAACATTGGAGTATCTGGACGCAATTGAAAAAGTCTTCACGAAATTCAATGGACCGCGTTATCATGTTTTAGGTAATCACGATATGGATTGCATTTCAAAAGAAAAATTCTTATCTCATATTGAGAATACAGGTATTCCTAAGAGAAAAAAATATTATTCTTTCGAAAGGATCGGATTGCATTTCATTGTACTTGATGCCAATTACACCTCAGATGGTCTGGATTATGAATGTGGCAATTTTGAGTGGTCGGATACAAATATCCCACAATCAGAGATTGACTGGATCAAAAAGGATCTCTTGTCTTCTGAAAAACCTGTAATCGTATTCACGCACCAATTATTAGATGGTAGTTTTGGCCCTGCTACTATAAACAATGCAAAAAAAGTTCGGCGGGTACTTGAAAATTCAGGTAAAGTTCTGGCAGTTTTTCAGGGACATTTACATAAAGGCAGATATCGGAAAATTAATAAAATCCATTATTATACTCTAAGAGCAATGGTTCTGGGTAAAGGAAAGGAAAATAACTCATACGCAATTGTTGAAATTTATAATGATCATATTAATATTACCGGATATCGAAAAGCTGTAGACAAAAAGTGTATAATCAGGTAAAATTATCATGCCGGCACCTTCTATTTTAATCCCACTTTTTTTCAATGGGCTGTCATCAAATATGAGGGCTCTGGTTTTTCCTTCGTAACCGGAAACTTGCCTCCAAATATACGCCGTATTTCAAAACACTTTAATCGTCTTTCAGGCACATAATTGTAACACTGTCATTATCTATAAATTTTTTAAAAATCTATTTTTTCTGTAACTTTAAATTGTTGTATATAGTATTTTATTTGTAACTAATTAAAATATAGTTATTTAGACTAAAATATACAACTTTTTTATTTTTTTATTTACCTCATTTTCAAAGTTTTATCAACTATAAAACTTAAATTACTAATATTAAAAAACTAAACTTATGAAAAATAAAAATTTAATCTCTCAAAAGAATAAAGAGGAATTAAGTAATGATGGCTGGATTATAACCAGAAGGGATTTCCTAAAAATTTCAGTCCTTACTACAGCAGGAATTTGTACGGGGCTTTCGTCAGCTAATGCAAGTTTCCTTAATTCACAGTCTAATCTTAGTTTCGGCATTGTTACTGATCCTCATTATGCAGAAATACCTGATATTAATGGAAAATATTATAGTAAATCTCTATATAAGATGAATGAGTGTGTTTCTTTGATGAATAATAAAAAAGTTGATTTTCTGATAGAACTTGGTGATTTTAAAGATCTAAGTCAACCTGCTTCTGAAAAGGAAACGATAAATTATCTGAAAGCAATTGAAAAAGTCTTCACCCAATTCAATGGACCTCGTTATCATGTTATGGGAAATCATGATACGGATTGTCTCTCGAAAAAACAATTTCTATCATATATTAAAAATACAGATATTCCTCAGGCAAAGAAATTTTATTCTTTCGAACGAATGGGCATACATTTTATTGTACTTGATGCCAATTATTTGTCTGACGGTCGTGATTATGACCATGGCAATTGGGATTGGACAGATGCTAATATTCCTGAAAAAGAAATTATGTGGCTCAGAGAAGATTTGTCATCAACTAAAAAACCAGTTATCGTATTTGCACACCAATTGCTGGATGGAAAGGGTTCTCATTATGTAAATAATGCTATTGATGTTCGTCAGGAACTCGATAATTCAGGAAAAGTTCTTGCTGTTTTTCAGGGACATTATCATGAAGGCAGTTATAGTAAAATTAACGATATTCATTATTATACTTTAAAGGCGATGGTAACCGGTGATGGTAAAAAAAATAACTCATATGCCATAGTTAAAGTTTATAATGATCATATTAATATCACCGGATATCGAAAAGCTGTAGACAAAAAGTGTATAATCAGGTAAAATTATCATGCCGGCACAGATATACAAATCAGCGCATTTCTAAACATATTGTTTAATTTTTTGCTATCCGGTTAAAAAGCATCAGAATAAAATTATTAAACTATATTTGTATGCAATTGCACAAGCATGAAAAAAATTCTAAAATATATATTATTAATCAGCTTTTGTTGTTTATCATTATATCTGGTAATAAACATTTTAGAAGTAAGCAACACTTCTTTTGACAATTTCAACACGATTCAGCAGGAAATTTTTTCGAAAAATCCAGCCACAAAAAATTTTCTTACTACCTATGATTATCAGGTTCCTTTTGACGCAAATTTACAAGAAACAGAAACAACTTCATGTAATATTACAATCAGACTATTACGTAATAAAAACTTAACCAATATAAATACTCTTTTCACAAGGAATAAAAAGAATTTTTATTCCTTTAAATCTTTTTTACAACCGTATAATAATTCTATTAACAGATACTATCGGCCGATTATATTATACTATATCTTCGATCTTCGTAAAATAATAATTTAGCTTTTACACCAGATAAATAACAAAAATACCGTTTAAAAATTCATAGACGGATAACTTATTATGTGTAATCGTTAAATTTTAAAAGATATGAAAGATATTTCACAAGCCAATAAACTACTGACAGTTGATAGTTCAATAACAAAAAAAAGAAAAAATTTAATATCGACAATTCTGCTTATTTTAGCAGGAATTTTCATAATCGTTTATTCATGTAAAATTAACTGTCCTGAAAATTTAAATTCAATTTTATCCGTTATAGTCATAGTTGGTTTTATTATGTCTATTTCAGGCATTATAATGATTGTGTTCCCTTCTAAAAAATTGATATATAAACCAACAGGGGAAAAAATAAAAAAACAAGTCTGTTATTTTGATTCCAAAGAAGAAAATGAGGTGATGGAAAAACTCCTAAAAGGAAATTTTGCTGACTTAAAAATAATGGCTGCTAATAATAACAGCAGTCAGCTAAAGGCGGAAATATATTTTACAGAATCCGCTGAATTTTCAGTCGTTCAACTACAAAAATATGTTCCCTATCAATATGAACCGATTATGGAACCATACGTATCAAAAAAATAAATAACCCATTTGTTGTTTATATAGCACTGCAATAATTACAGGTGAACCTAACATCAAAAAAGCTACCTTTTAAAAGAGGTAGCTTTTTAATTATTTTAATATTCTATTATTATCAATTATCATTCATTGAGATCAAAAATTCTTCTAATGAAGCAGAATGCATAAGTCTGTCTCTTATAAACTGCATAGCTTCCTGAGAATTCATATCTGCAAGATAATTCCTTAATATCCAGATTTTATCCTGGACTGCTTTGGAATGAAGTAAATCATCCCTTCTGGTACTGGAAGCAACAATATCAACTGCCGGGAAAATTCTCTTATTTGACAGCTTACGATCAAGCTGAAGTTCCATATTTCCGGTGCCTTTGAATTCTTCAAAGATAACGTCATCCATTTTTGATCCGGTATCTGTAAGAGCTGTTGCCAAAATTGTAAGAGATCCTCCTCCTTCAATATTTCTGGCAGCTCCAAAGAAACGTTTTGGTTTGTGCAATGCATTAGCATCCACACCTCCTGAAAGTACTTTTCCTGAAGTAGGAGCAACTGTGTTATAAGCACGGGCAAGACGCGTAATGGAATCTAAAAGAATCACGACATCGTGACCACATTCTACAAGACGTTTTGCTTTCTCAAGAACCATTCCGGCTATACGTACGTGACGTTCGGCAGGTTCATCAAATGTAGAAGCAATAACCTCAGCATTTACACTTCTTGCCATATCTGTAACCTCTTCAGGACGTTCATCAATAAGCAGAACGATCATATATACCTCAGGATGATTGGCCGCAATTGCATTGGCAATTTCTTTCAGCAACATGGTTTTACCTGTCTTGGGCTGTGCAACAATCAGTCCTCTCTGTCCTTTACCAATTGGAGTAAACAAATCTACCACACGTGTAGACATATTATCATGTCCGTTGCCGGTTATGTTAAATTTTTCCTCAGGGAATAAAGGTGTAAGATGTTCAAAAGGAACACGGTCTCTAATATAATCAGGAGTACGACCGTTAATTTCGACTACTTTAATTAAAGGAAAATATTTCTCTCCTTCTTTTGGAGGACGAATAGTTCCTTCTATTGTATCTCCGGTTTTCAGCCCAAGTAATTTTATTTGCGACTGAGAAACATAAATATCATCCGGTGAATTCAGATAATTATAATCTGAAGAACGCAGGAAACCGTATCCGTCAGGCATAATTTCCAGAACACCTGTATTTGTAATAATCCCCTCAAATTCGAAAGGTCTTTCTTTTATACCATTAACATTCTGATAAGATGAGCGGTTCTGATTATTCTGATAAGAAGATTTAACAGTATTGTCTCTTTTTACAAATTTTTTCCGATATGCATTCTGGTTATTCTGATTATTTGGCTGTACTTTTTTATTATCCTCATGCTGTTCGGCAATAGCAACATGACTACCTCCCCTGTTCTCTAATTTTGGAACTTCTTTTTGAACAGTTTCTAAAGTATGAGGTTCCTCAGCTTTTTTTGTATCCTGTGTGCCATTTACTTTTTGTTTCCGCACAAAATCAAATGCCACTGCTGCTTTTAAAACAGATACAGTACGGCGTCTTTTTTTAGAAGCCTCAGGTACATTCCCCTTAGTATTAGTACCAGTATCTGATTCATTTTTTTTCGAAGTGATTTTTTCCTCCGGTTTTATCTTTTTATCATTTGGATTTACATTCTTTCTCTCGGAAGCAAGAATAGCCTGGGTATCTAAAATTTTATAGATTAAATCCTGTTTTTTGAAAGATTCTACTTTTTTGATTTTAAGCTCTTTAGCTACATCTCTTAATTCAGGAAGTAACTTCTTGCTTAATTCAATAATATCATACATTTTTTAAAAAGTTTATTTTTTTATCCTCGAGAATTGGAAGATTTTTTATTATTCTGAAATTAATTGGAAAATTCGTTCAAGTGAAATTTCCTACAATTATAATTAATATGAATTTATAACACAAAAAAAAGAAGAGAAATCAATATAAATAAAATCATTTGTTAAAAGAGGCTATCTTATGTTTAAATATATAAATAAGTAACAATTAGTTTAAAACATTTAGATACGTATTCCAATCTTATAAAATCATTATACAAAATAAATATTTAAAAATAGGTAAAAATATATGGATCGTATAAAAATTTTATATAAATTCAAACAACTTTTTATTATTTTCTTTAAAAAGAAAATAATTGAAACGAAAAAAAGGGAAATAATTACCTAAATATTATTCCGATGAGAAAATTAAAGATTGTTAAACAAATCACCAACCGGGAATCTCTATCGCTGAATAAATATCTTCATGAAATCAGTAAAATAGAATTGCTAGACTCAAAAACGGAAGTAGAACTTGCCAAAAAGATAAAACAAGGTGATAATAGAGCTTTTGAAGAACTGGTGAAGTCCAATCTAAAGTTTGTTGTTTCAGTTGCCAAACAATACCAGAATCAGGGTCTGAGTCTTATAGATTTGATAAATGAAGGGAATGTCGGATTAATAAAAGCAGCACGGCGCTTCGACGAAACAAAAGGGTTTAAATTTATTTCATATGCAGTATGGTGGATTCGTCAGTCTATATTACAATCTCTGGCTGAAAATTCACGTATAATAAGGTTACCACTAAATAAAATAGGAATTATAAATAAAATCAAGAAAACTTATTCATCGCTGGCTCAGGAATATAAAAGAGAGCCAAATGCCAAAGAAGTTGCAGGCGAGATAAAAACAAGTTTAGGGACAGTTGAAAAGGCTCTTATATATTCATCAAGACCTATATCAATGGATATGCCTATTCATGATGATAATCCAGATACATTTTATGATATATTCTGCTGTAAAAATACAAAAAATCCCGACAGCGATCTTATTAAAAAATCTCTGAAAAAAGAGGTAGAAAGAGCCCTGTCTTCTTTAAATGACAGGGATGCAGATGTGATTCGTTATTATTACGGGCTCAAAGATCACAGACAGCACACGCTGGAAGAAATCGGAAGAATAATGGGTTTAACCCGTGAACGTGTACGTCAAATCAAAGAAAGAACTATTAAAAAATTAAAAAATCATTATTGTAATCATCTGTTAAAAAATTATCTCGGCACGTAAATAAATTATAAATTAAGAATTAAATAAAAAATGACGGCATATATGTTATATTACATTTATATTTTTAATTTTAAATTTTGAACTAATCCAGATAGAAGGAAAGGTTCTTTTAAAATTAAAAATAGAATATGAAAAAAAATGCCGTATCCACCTCAATCCTGTCAGCTAACTTTCTTAAACTTGACAGGGATATAGAAATGATAAATAAAAGCGAAACAGATTTTATTCACTGTGATGTAATGGACGGTGTCTTTGTTCCAAATCTTTCGTTTGGTTTACCTGTAATTAAGCAGGTTAGTAAAATAGCCCTAAAAACACTTGATGTCCATCTGATGATTGTACATCCTGAAAATTACATTCAGTCTTTCAAAGATGCAGGAGCAGAAATACTGACAGTACACTATGAAGCCTGTCCACATCTGAACAGAACAATCCAGTCAATAAAACAGGCAGGCATGAAAGCAGGTGTTGCTTTAAATCCGCATACACCGGTTTCATTGCTGGAAGACATTATATGTGACGTCGACTTAGTCCTTATTATGTCAGTTAATCCGGGGTTTGGGGGTCAGAAATTCATTGAGAACACCTACTCAAAAGTTAGAAAACTTAAAGAACTCATCATTTCAAAAAATTCGAAAAGTCTAATTGAAATTGACGGAGGTGTTAACTTTGATACAGGTAAAAAACTTCATGAAGCCGGAAGCGACATTCTTGTTTCAGGAAGTTTCATTTTTAATTCAAAAGATCCGCAATATACAATACATCATTTAAAAGAGGTATAGCACCTGTGTAAGAATACATTTCTAAATTCAAGATAACATTATAATCTTACGACCTTCTACATAATAGGCAGGAATAAATTATTTGCCTTTATATTATCTAAAATCAGCAGGGAATTATCCATTCATATTTGCCTGATAAAAATAATACAGATGTTTTTTTTATAAAGTTTAATCTTAAAAAAGACAAAAATCTATTTTTTTAATCTCTTTGCTCTATCTTTGTATCACTATGACAAATGAGGAAAATAATCTCAAAAAAATTCAGGGGACTATTGAGTCTCTTCCAGAGAATTTCAGCATCCTGGAAGAGCGTATTGATATAGCTTTGCAGGGAAAATATTTTTCATATGCCCAAAAAAGAAAAGAAAAGAAGAAATTAGAGAATCTCCCTGAAATGGAAAATCAGTTGAATCATCCTGAAACAAAATTAGATCAAAAGAGAAAAATTCTCGTAAGGCTGGCTGGTCAGGATCAAATTGAATCGTTCAGAATTATTGAGCGTTTTAAAAAAAAGGCAAAGGGAGTTATAAAAAAATGGGCCGTTCTTGCATTACAGGAAAGTCGTATGGTTATGCAAAGTTCCCTTTTAGGAGAACAGCAGGTATTTATTTCAACAGGACTGGGAGGAAAAGGAAAAAAAATTCGTTATTTTTTTGCTTTCCGTAAAAAAAAGATTGATACACCATTTACTCCTGGTCAGGATAAAATCATAAGGATTGAACTTGAAGATTTTTTATCCCGAAATGACGGAGAACTTGAAAAAATACATTTAAACGACGGTATTGCATACGGATTATTCCTTTTCCCTTTAAAAAAAGACTTACAGAATAATTTTAATACAGTAATTGAGAAATCCAATCAATATGGTAATTTTCTTGAAAATGGCGTTCTCATTACAAATGTTCATGCTTTATCGTTAAATGAGATAAAAGATTTAATAAATTTAAAGAAAAAAGAAAAGAGAAACAGAGATACTTTCAGTGAATAACGACTCTTCTTCATTCAGGATATATATATATTGGCAATTACGATTTTTACAAAAAAGTTTAAAAATTTATTTAAGACTCAGTAAAAACTTTTTACATAATTTCCTTTATTTTAAAATTATCGTTGACAAATAGTTATAAAAAAAATGAAGCTCAGGAGTAAAAAAAACGAAAAAGGGTGAAATTTCATTTAGAAAAGTATTATATTTGCACCGCTGTTAAAAAATGGACCCGTAGCTTAATTGGATAGAGTTTCTGACTACGGATCAGATGGTTGGGAGTTCGAGTCTCCCCGGGTTCACTTTTAGTCGACGGGACGCGTGTTAAATCACGTGTCCCGTCTTTGTTTCAGGGGGTTACAATAAAATAGATTTAGTGTAAATGAATTAAAATTCATATAAATAACAATAAAAAGACATCTATTCATTCAAATTTCATCCAGGTAAATAGAGTTTCCGTCTGAGTAGCTTTTTATTTCCATTCGCAATATTCTTCCTTATTTGCGGATATCGTAGTAAAAGCAGAAATTCTAATCTGGGCGCATCCCATAAGAACGAGTTTTATTATTTCGTCTGTACACTTACTATATGCCGGACTCTGCTGAAACTCTTCAACCAATCCATTTTCCTCAAGCTTCCACTGAGGAATATTACGACTTTTGGTACTGAACTCAACCGGAACATTTTCAATGATTAAAAGCATATTCGATAAAGTTCTATAATTTACAGACACGCTGTTTTTGTTATGTTCCCTTCGTTAAAAATCATTTCTGTTTTAATATAAGAACAAGGGTATACCTCCAATTTTATCTCTTTCACTATGCTATACATTTCAACAATCTGTCTTATGTCAGTATACCCAAATCGACAATTATCATCTCCACCAAACATTCCGTCCGGAACATGAAATAAGTTGCGTACTTCCTTTCAGTCCTGATCTGTAGACTGAAGATTCCACTTGCTTTTCGACTGCATAAAACAAGTGGCTGGATCACGAAAGCCCAGAACTATATTTACATTATGCCAGATTGAAACTTTTTGATCATGTCTTTATTGTCAAAGACATACGAATTTAAAAGCAAATAAGTTAATGAAAAAGATGGAATAAATAAATTCAGATTATAATATTCGATTCTTTAGATTATAAAAAACAGAGTCATAGTCTTAATGACTGTAACTCTGTTTTTTATAAAAAATAAGCAGACGTATAAGCCGGGTTCTGTCTTTTCGGCAAGCCGAAAATCCCTATCATTTATCTACCCGAAACATTGCTGTCCCGATCCAGCAGTCTACCCCTTATGGCTATCGAAAAAATCGAAGACAAGACGAACAGCCTCGTAAACATTACTGTTTGCCATAATATATTTGACCTTGCAACCCATGAAAGATACGAATTCGGGATTCCGCCCAAATCCGGTGAGCTCTTACCTCACCTTTTCACCCTTATCCGGCAAAGCCGGACGGTTATTTTCTGTTATCCTTTATACAAACTTTCGCCTGTCTTCCCGTTAAGAAGCATGGTGTCCTTTGTTGCCCGGACTTTCCTCTCTTTCCAAAAAAGAGCGATAGAGCGGTCTGCACTGCAAAGATAATAAAAATTCAGAGTTAGGTATCAGATTTCAGGTAAACCTGATTAAAGAAAAAACAACTTTTAGCACACCCGCTTCAATAACCCAAATACATTCACAAACATTATTAATAGCAATCACATATACCAGTCATAATAATCATCACATCCATAAACCATAATGACCATAACATCCTGAAAACATTAATAACTATCACAAACAAAAAACTTTTAATTTATTTTTTATAGAGTCTTCCCTGCCAGGTATCTCTTTCCCTAAGTAATTTTTTCAACTTATCAGTAAAAACATAATTCTTTACGCCCCAGCGGGGAGCAATAAGCCATTCAGAAGGTGCCTGACTTACAAAACGTTCTAAAACAATGTCCGGATTTAATAATTCAAGATAACGAACTACTATATCCAGATACTCTTCCAATGAAAATAAATGAAAAATTTCAGGATGAGCCTCATATTCCTTAGCTATTACTGTTCCTTTATGTATCTGTAACTGATGAAGCTTTAAATTCTCCACCGGAAGAGAAGAAACTACCCGTGCCTGTTCCATAAAATCAGATTCATCTTCACCGGGTAATCCAAGAATAAAATGGGCACAATTATGGATCTTTCTTTTTGAGGTCTCTTCAATTGCCTTTACAGAAGCAGAAAATAAATGTCCCCTGTTGATTCTCTTAAGAGTAGTATCATTTACAGATTCCACGCCAAACTCAATCATTAGGTAGTATTTTTTTGATAATTCTTCAAGATAATCCAGCATTTCATCATTAATACAATCAGGACGTGTTCCGATTACAAGACCTATTATTTGTGGATGAGAAAGAGCCTCTTCATACTTTTTTTTCAATTCCGGTAATGGTGCATACGTATTTGTATAAAATTGAAAATATGCAAGATATGTCATAGAAGAATATTTCTTCGAAAAAAAAGATATGCCATAATCAATCTGCTCTGTTATACTGGTTTTCTTCTTACAATATTCCGGGCTAAATGCATCATTATTACAATAAATACATCCTTTCTTTGAAAGCTTACCGTCACGATTTGGACATGAAAAGCCGGCATTTACAGATATCTTCTGTACCTTTTGACTAAATTCTTTTTTTATAAAGGTAGAATAATCATTATACCTCCCCGTATGTCCCCATGGGAATAACGAATGTTCCATTATTATATTATGTTACAATATTAAAATACAAAGTTAACCTTTAACTTCAAACCTAAAAACCGATTAAAGCCTCCGACACATAATTTAATCGCTATCTTCATTTTTCCAGGTTAAACAGTCTGAAAACTTCAATAAACAGACTTAAAATATGAGTTTATAATTTTTTTTATTATTTTTAATTCAGCAAGTAATATTTATTTACTTTAAAACTAAAAATCATGTTTTCTAAAAAAGATATAGATCAGATTCATTCACTTAATATTCCTATAAAAACTGTAATGTACCAATTAAAACGATTTGAGTCAGGATTTCCATTTATTAATCTAAAAGCACCGGCAACAATTGGAAACGGAATAATAAAATTTTCTTCAACAGAAATTGATACATTAACTAATTTATACGAGAAAAGTATTCTTGGAGGTGTTAAAGTTTCAGAATTCGTACCATCATCTGGTGCAGCCAGCCGAATGTTTAAATCATTATTCGAAGCCAGACTAATGTTAAAAAACGGAGAGTCTGAGAAAGAAGTAGCCAAAGAGAAAGCTATAATTACTCTTCTTTCGCAGTTAAAAAAATTTGCTTTCTACGAAGACTTAAAAAAATTACACAAAGTTTTTCCTGAGCACCTCCCTTTGGAGACTCTTCTTGACGATATTCTGCTTCCCGAAAAACTCGGATACGGAATTTTACCAAAAGGGCTTATACCATTCCATAATTATCCTAACGGCACAAGAAATCCATTTGAAGAACATTGTGCAGGAGGAGCACTATATGCAAAAAATGCTGACGGTAGCATTCATCTACATTTTACAGTTTCTCATAATCATCTTGATAATTTTAAGGAAAAAGCACAAAAAATACACGACACTTTCAGAAAATCATTAAATATTGACTACCAGATCACATTAAGCGAACAATTGCCCTGTACAGATACAATTGCTGTAACTATGGGCAACCAGCCATTCAGAAATTCTGATGGCAGTCTATTGTTCCGTCCTGGAGGGCACGGTTCTTTACTAAATAATTTAAACAACCTGGACTCAGATATTGTATTTATCAAAAACATAGACAATGTAGTACCAGATCACCTAAAACCCGGAATCATCGCATATAATAAAGCATTAGCCGGATTTCTTCTGAAAATTCAAAAAGAAATTTTCAGAATTCAGGAAATTTTTGACAAAAACAATTACAAAGAAGTTAATAATTCTTTCATAAAAGAAGCATCTGAATTCTTAAACAACACTTTAAAAATTCAAATCCCTGAAAATTCCGGCAAAGAAAAAACATACGACTATATTAAAAAGAAAATTAACCGCCCGGTCAGAGTTTGCGGGATGGTTATAAACGAAGGAGAACCAGGAGGCGGTCCTTTCTGGACATTGAATAATTCTAAAGAAAAATCACTTCAGATTGTAGAACTCAGTCAGATTGATGTAAGAAATTCTCAACAGAATGAAATTCTTCTTAAATCTTCACATTTTAATCCTGTAGATCTCGTCTGCTCATATAAAAATTACAAAGGGATAAAATACAATTTACATAATTTCCGTGACGATAATACAGGCTTTATTTCTATAAAATACCAGGATGGAATAGAAATAAAAGTACAGGAATTACCGGGATTATGGAATGGATCCATGTCAGAATGGAATACTCTTTTTGTTGAAGTTCCGTTAAGTACATTCAATCCGGTTAAAACATTTCTTGATCTTTTAAGAAAAGAACATCAACCTGAATGTAAATAAATATCAAATTACGAATTTTCTACCGACATTTAATCCCAAAAAAGATTAAAACATAACCTCTGATTACGCAATTAAATACCAGAAATTAATAAATCCAGTAATAAAACAAACATCTTTTCCTGCATCCTTAGAATTAATGAATTTATTTGTTTTTTAAGCATTGGTATTAATACTTATTTTATCGAAAAAGCCACCTTTTAAATCTAATTTTTGCAGACAAATATTTTTTATATAAAAGTATTTGTAAATTTGCAGAAACAATTTTTGATATATGCAGGAAGAATCGCAGGAATTTTCAGATAATGAAAAATTGATGGAAGAAGTAAGACGTTTTCAGAAAATGATAAAAAATAACCATTTCGAATATTTTGACGTTTCTGAAACAGAAGAAATTGCAGATTACTTTTTGGATTGCGGAAAAATGATTCTGGCAAAAAAAGCCGTAGACAACGGTTTGGATATTCATCCGTCAGCAACTGCTCTTCAAATAAGAAAAGCCCGTCTGCTACTTCTTGATAAAAAAACAGACGAATGTCTTGAAATTATCCGGAATATAGAAGATATTGAAAATACAAACTCTGATATTTATCTTATTAAGGGTTGTGCACTGATTTCAAAACAAGACAAAATTAAAGAAGCAATTGAAGCGTTTGAAAAAGCGATTTTATATAATATAGAAAATACAGATGAATTGCTTTATGAAATTAGCATGACTCTTATTCAAATAAATGAGGAAGAAAAGGCCATAAATTTTTTACATCGTGCCGTTAAGATTAATCCTGAAAATGAGCAGGTTCTTTACGAAATAGCCTATTTATATGAAAAACATAAAAAATACGAAAAAAGCATTTATTACTATAATTTATGCTTAGACGTAAATCCTTTTAACGCATCAATCTGGTACAATATCGGCATCAATTACAGTGTTCTGAAAAATGATGAAAAGGCAATAGAAGCTTATGATTTTTCAATTGCATTAGCTGATGACTTTGAGGAAGCTTATTTTAACAAAGCAAACATTCTTTCCAGTTCAAATCATTTTGAAGAAGCCCTGTCCTGTTATAAAGATTTCATTAGCATGAACAGGGATAACGATAATGCATTTTGCTATATTGCTGAATGTTATCTTCATATGAACAAACCAGATGATGCCTTTTTTAATTATCAGGAAGCATTAAAAATCAACAAGAAAAATGTTAATGCATGGTATGGCTCAGGTACGATTTTATGGACAAGGAAAAATCTGAAAGAAGCTAACAAATACATTAATAAGGCGTTAAAATTAAATGACAGAGAATCTGATTACTGGTCAGTTTCTGCAAAAATCAACCATGATTTAAAATTATACAAAAAGGCAGAAAACGCATTCTCCATGGCAATTTCTCTGAATCCGGAAAATGCTGACAACTGGATTTCTCTTGTAGAGATGAAAAATGAAATGGATTTAAATGACGAAGCAATTGATATTTTAAGAAAGGCACATAAAACAATTCCTGATAATGCAGATATTGATTACCGGTTAGCTGCCTGCCTGTTAAAAAATAAAAGAAGCAGATCAGCTATTATTTTTCTCAGAAAAGCCTTAACTCTGGATTTTGACAGTTATTTTAAACTTTTTGAATACTACCCAGAAACTTCTGATAACATAACCGTAAAAAAAATTATCAAAGAATATAAATCAAACAAACTTTAAACCATGAATTTCAATTTATCATCCATCCCGCAAAGAGCTGAAAAACCCAGACAACGTGGTCTTACCATGGTCATGGACAAAGGATTAAGTTTACAGGAAGCCAGAAACCTATGTGAAGTAGGCTCAGAATTTGTTGATCTCCTTAAATTAGGATTTGGAACAGGATTAATTACTCCTAATATTAAAGAAAAAATAAAGATTTATCAGAATGCAGGAATGGATCCATACTTTGGCGGAACTATGTTTGAAGCTTTTATTGCCAGAAATAAATTCGAAGATTATCGCAAGTTTGTTGCAGATTGCGGAATCAGATATGCCGAAGTTTCAGACGGAGTACTTCCCATTGAACATGATCAAAAATGTAACTATATTGAAATTCTTTCCAAAGATCTTACGGTCGTTTCAGAAGTAGGCACAAAACTAAAAGGAAAAGAAATTTCAAATGACAAATGGGTTTCATGGATGGAAAGCGAATTACAGGCAGGAGCATGGAAAGTAATAGCCGAGGCACGGGAAAGCGGGAATATAGGCATTTATAATGATGATAGCTCTGCCAACTGTTCTCTAATTGAGGATATCCGTGAACACGTTTCAGATGACAAAATCATATGGGAATCTCCGTTAAAAAATCAGCAGGTATGGTTTATTAAGTTGCTTGGTGCAAATGTAAATCTGGGGAATATTGCGACTAATGAAATTATTGCTCTTGAAGCTTTACGTAACGGACTTAGAGGAGATACACTTCTTAATTTTCTGGATTAAAACCAGATAAAATATTATTTTATAAATGAAACACTAAACTTCTCTTTTAAACACTGAAGTTTAGTGTTTCATTTTTTTAATTATACAAACTCTATAGCAACCAACAATCTTCTGCCATTATAATTACTTTATATTTCGTTTATTTATTTCAAAAAAGAAGAATATTTTTCCCTTAATTACTAACTTTAGCAATTCAATAAAAGAAAATATGTTTTTTTTTGGAATTGCAGGACAATTTGTTCCTTATATTTTATTTACAGGACTAATAATGGTCTTCTCTTTCGGTAATATTACTGATTCAGCGGGAAGAGCTTTTCAGCCTGTAACCGAGAATATAAGCTGCATCTCAGATATAAACAATAACTATATTACTATTCAACAATCATCTGACAATTCCATAAAGAACATTACACAAAATAAATATTTTTCGTTTTTTTATATATCTTTATCTAAAAACAGCAGCGACGTTGCATTTAAAACAGATAATAATAGAGTAAAAATTCCTAATTCCCTTTTATACGCTTCATTATATACAGGATATTATTCCGGTCTGGCTCCTCCTTCTGCAAGGATCTAAATTAATTTTCTTTCATCTGTTTTCTATTTTTCATAACTTAGTATTTTATCTATATCATGATTGGAGTAATCGGATTAAATCATAAATCAGCACCTTTAAACATAAGAGAAAAGTTTTCTTTTAATAAAGATGACATAAAAAAATTAACACAATCAATTTTAAAGAATAAATATATAAACGAGATTGTTATTCTTTCAACATGTAACAGAACTGAAATTTATTTCATAGCTGAAGATTGTTGTCCGGCAGGTGCTTTTTCCATAATATTCAAAGCTTTATTTAAATATGTAAATATTGAAATAAAAGAGGAAGTAGAAAATTATTTCTATCATTTGGAAAGTCTAAAAGCCATAGAGCATCTTTTTCGTGTAGTTTCAAGTCTGGACTCAATGATTTTAGGAGAATATCAAATTGTAAATCAGATAAAAGAAGCCTATCGTATGGCCATTGAGAATCAATCAGTCAGAAAAACTTTCAAACGTTTGTTTACAAAAGCACTGGAAACAGGTAAGGAAGTCCGCACAAAAACAACAATGAGTCAGGGGGCATTCTCTGTAAGTTATGCGGCTGTAGAAAAATGTTATGAGAAATTTCCTACACTTTCCGAAAAAAACATATTACTAATTGGTGCCGGTAAAACAGGAGAACTGGTAATTAAAAATCTCAATAAAAAAGGATGCAATAATATTACCATTACCAACAGAACAGAAAGCAGGGCCGTTGAAATGGCCACCCGTTACAATGCACAGGTACTACCCTTCTCTCACTGGCAGCAGGGAATTAAATCTGCTGAAATTATAATAAGTTCAATAACCTGCAAAGATCCGCTAATTGATAAAGAAAAAACAGAATCTTTGTCAACAGGCGCAGATTGTCTGATGGTTGATCTTGGCGTTCCCAGAAATATTAAGCCTGATGTCCAGGACATTCAGGGTATAACCCTTTTGAATATTGATGATCTAAAAGAAACACTGGCCTGTGACCTTAAGAAAAAAGAAGATTGCATTGCAACAGCCGAAGACATTGTTGAAAATAAAACCAAAGAATTTTCTGAATGGCTAAACACACAAAATCTGGCGCCTACAATATCTAAAATAGTTTCGGCTGTAAACAACATAACAGAAAAAGAAATGATATCTTTCCGTAAGAACCTCTCTGAGGAAGAATCCCCGCAAATAAATGAATACAGTAAATACCTGTCAGATAAAATGATGAAATACCTGATAAGAAATTTAAAAGCTGTAAGCAATAACGGTCAGGCCACAGAATATGTAAAAATCATTCACGATCTTTTTTCAGGGAAATAGCATGAATAAAAAAAATATAAAAATAGGAACAAGAGGAAGCAAACTTGCACTCTGGCAATCAGAAGAAGTAAAAAGGAGCCTCCTTGAAAAATTCCCTGATATTTCCGTAGAAATAATTATTATAAAAACCAATGGGGACATAAATTTAAGTCAGTCACTTACAGATATAGGTAATAATGGTTTTTTTACAAAAGAAATTGAATCTGAACTACTTAATGGAAAAATTGATCTCGCAGTTCACAGTCTTAAGGATCTTCCTGCAGTTATACCTGAAGGATTAATCATAAATGGGATTCTACCTCGCGGAGAAGTCCGGGATGTTCTGGTTTCAGGAAACGGTAAAAAGCTAAAAGATATAACAAAAGATGATAAAATAGCAACATCAAGTCTTCGTCGTCAGTCGCAACTACTTCATTATAATAATAATTTACAGATAGTTGACATCAGAGGTAATATTGACACCCGGCTTCGAAAACTTAAAGAAGGATACTGCGATGCATTAATTCTGGCAGGTGCCGGCATGAACCGTCTTGGTTACTCAGACTTAATTTCTGAATATATTGACCCTGAAATTATTTATCCGGCTGTAGGACAAGGAGCAATAGCCATAGAAACAAGAGATAACGATCAATTTATCGAACCATTTATAAAAGCTATAAATGATGATTATTCAGAAAAAATAACTCAGGCAGAAAGAAGTTTTCTAAAAGAAATGGATGGTAACTGCCGTGTTCCAATGGCATGTTACATAGAAAAAGAAAATAATCATATTCGCATAACAGGAGTAGTTTCGGGACTAAAAGGGGAACCTTATATCAAAAAACATATTTCCTGTACTATTGAGAAAGCTTCACAGGAAGCTACTAATCTGGCCCGGTTAATATTGAAAAACGGAGGAAAAGAGATTCTCGATCAGATTAAATAAGGTTCAAATGGACAATGAAAATTTCAAAATAGAGAATAAAAGAATTATTATCTGTACTTTTCCTAAAAGAAAAAATCATGATTTTTTAGATTTATTTCCAAAAGGGAAAGTAACAATTCTTAATTTTCCTCTTATTGAAACAAAAGAGCTTAATTTTCAGTTTCCTTCTCCTGTAGAAAAATACGACTGGATTATTTTTACCAGCAAAAATGCTGTAGAACCATTTTTTAACAAAGCAGGGAAAACAAGCAATAAAATAGCTGCCATAGGAAAAAGCACCTCAGAAGAGCTAAAAAGTTTCGGATACAATGTAGAATATACAGGAAAAGGATATTCTGCCGTTTATTTTTTAAGAGAGCTGAAAACCATAATTAATAAGAATCAAAGAATATTGCTTGCACTTGGAAATTTAACACCTGATACATTACAAAAAAATCTTTCATCAGAAAATATTGTTGAAAGAGTAAATGTATATAAAACACAAAAAACAACGAATATAAATTCATCGGTTATAAACAGAATTAATGAAGACAGATACGGAGTAATTCTTTTAACAAGTCCTTCTGCAACAGACCATTTATTTTCGTTATTTCCTAATAAATCACTAAAGCTTATTA
>Ga0172377_10002084_pt1 | contig 20452 bp, 19 predicted proteins | sample Pumphouse3metaG_FD_119749 | JGI IMG/M metagenome (GOLD analysis project Ga0172377, IMG submission 119749) | Leachate microbial communities from a municipal landfill in Southern Ontario, Canada - Pumphouse #3 metaG | ecosystem: Engineered > Solid waste > Landfill > Unclassified | place: Canada...
GAAGCAATCCTGAAAAGGGACAGACCTATCCTCACCACAATTCGAAGTTTGATATCGATGAAGATACGTTGTGGATAGGGTCAGCTCTTTTTGCACATTTCGCTTTGAACTGGCAGAAATAAGTATTTAAACTAATAAGGCTAGGTATTATAAATAAAAACAAGCAGGAATTCTTTATTTGATTCCTGCTTGTTTTGTATTTCCTATTTTTTCGGAAGAGTGATTTCAAAGATGGTTTGACCGCCATTCGGAGAAATTAAAACGATGTCTCCATCGTGTGCTGTAAAAATTCGTTTCGCTATAGCTAACCCTAATCCATAGCCGCCAGCACCCCATTGTCCCCGAGCTCGATGGCTGTCTCCTCGTCGAAAACGATCGAAAATAGAAGCAGCAGCTTCTTCTGAAATTCCGATGCCATTATCTTCAACTCGAAGAACCCACAGCGCATCTTTTTCTGAAAGGTCGATTCTGATATGACCTCCATGCCCATCTCCATATTTTTCTCGCACATATTTTATTGCGTTATCGAGAATATTTCGTATTGCTCTTGATAAATCTCCGCTTTGCCCCACCATGAGCGCTTTTTCAGGAATCTCTTTTTCTATGAGTATCGATCTCCCTAATGGATGATGTGCATATTCCTCAAGAAGTGTATTTATGATAAGAGATAAATCTAGTTCTTCCTTTTTTTCCTGAGGAAGTTGGCTTTCTAGGCGGGAAAGTAAAAGAAGATCATCAACTAATTGTGTCATTCTTTCCTGTTGCTGAATGATGGATTGCAGATGATTTTGAACCTCTTCGTTTTCTTGAAATTCTTCCTGTAAATATTCAGCTGTAAGACGAATGGTCGTTAAAGGTGTTTGAAATTCATGCCCAGCATCTGCAATAAAATCTCGTCGTGCCTCTTCTAGCCGAACTTCTTCTGTTAAGTCTGTAATGACAAGCAACGGTCCGCTTACTGTTTGGCGTGCATAGAGATTCAGGTGGCGACCTCCTGAGCCAAGCTCGGGCATTTCCACCGTTATTGCATGTTCAATCCCTTCCTTGGATTCCTGAATAAGGGGGTAGATATCACCACAAGTAAGGAAACGTTCTATCGGCTGACCTTCTTCCATCGTTGTTTTGATACCAAGTAAGTTGTGGGCTTCATTATTTGCATACCGTAAACGATTGTCATTATCGAGCAAAATAACACCTACAGGTAGAGAGGAAACAATGCGGGAAAGAGTTGTTCTCTCTATGTTGAGCTCTTCCAGCGCACCTTTCAGACGAGATGACATCGTTTGAAGAGATTCAGAGAGACGTTGAAGCTCAGTATCTGCCATAAGAGGGAAACTTGCTTCTTTCCCTTCGGTAATTGAATGAGCAGCAGAGACAATGCGTTCAAGAGGAGCAAAAAAACGTCGTATAATCCATAGCTCAAGCCCAAAGATAAGAAAGGCTGCAATAATAATGTACGATAGAAAACGAAGACGTACATTCAAGAGAGCTTCTTTCAGGGAATTCAGGGGACGTGCAATACGAATAAAAAGAGGTCCCTCGTTTCCCTCTATTTTGCGCACTACATACACGAGATGAGTTCCCAACGTTTGACTGTACCGAGATATTGTTCCGACGCCCTCTTGGTCAGCTTGTCGAACTTCCGGTCGATTTTTATGGTTGTCGAGGGTCTCTGTGTCTGTAGCGCTATCGAGTATTACACGTCCGTTAGTGTTAATAATTGTAACTCGGCTTCCAAGTGTTTCTTGCCATTGTTTAAAATCTCTTTGGAAAACGTTGTATCCATCACTGCGTATTATGTGAGCGACAACGGCAGTCTCTTTCGTAAGTTGATCAGTGGCGTCATCTATGAGCTGTTGTTTCATTATGCCTGATACCAAAAACCAACTGATAGCAAAGGCTGCGATGGTAACGATGGCGAGTACTGCTGTAATTTTTCCCTTTAAGGTGTTCATGCCCTAATCCTCCCAAACGATTCGATATCCTCGGCTGCGCAATGTTTGTATTTCGAGAACAGGACGTTTCTCATCGTCTATTTTTCTTCGAAGCCTAGAAATATGCACGTCTAGTGTGCGCGTGTCACCGCCATAAAGATTCCATATTTTCCCTAAGAGCTCATCTCGACTGACAGTTTTTCCGAAACGTCGAGTGAGCAGTTCAAGAATACGAAATTCTGTAGGGCTTAAATCCAGAGTTTTTTCCCGTAAAGTAACTGACTGACTCTCTAAATCCAAGGCTAACTCTTTATTTGTAATCTGCCGCATTTCTTGACTTGTCTGGTTTCTGCGCAGAAGTACTCCGACCCGTGCAACAAGTTCTGCCAGAGAGAATGGCTTTTTCATATAATCATCAGCGCCAAGTTCCAGACCTTCAACAACATCCATTTCTCCTCGTCTGGCAGTGAGCATAATTATGGGAATAGTAGCAGTTTCTTTGTTGCTCTTAAGTCGTCGACAGACTTCCCACCCATCCATGCGAGGAAGCATAAGATCAAGAATAATAAGGTCAGGGCGAGAGGCAAAAGCCAAATCTAAGGCTGTATCACCATCAGAGGCGACCAGTGTTTCATATCCGCGTCGTTTGAGAGCTTGAGAAACTATATCTTGAATGCCTTTCTCATCGTCAACGATTAAAATTCTGCTATCATTCACGGTCTATGCTCCTTTGGACGTCTATATGCAGATGCTTTTACAGTCTTTCCTGTAATGATATAGACGACTCTTTCTGCCACGTTTGTAATATGGTCGCCGGCACGTTCCAAAGTTCTTGCTACATTGAGAAGTAGTGTAGCTTGTTCTATTCTTTGAGGTCGTTCCATCATGAGAAGCAGGAGTTCCCGCATGATCTGCTTTTCAAGATCGTCAATAATATCGTCAAGAGGAAAGACCCGATAAGCCATAGCGTCATTTTTGTTTTCTAAAGCTTCAAGACTTTTTTCGAGCATATCAGAAAGAATATCAACCATACGAGGAATATCGATAAGAGGCTTCATAAGCTCTTTATCTGCAACTTCGATGGCTGCTTTGGCAATATTACTTGCATAATCTCCTAATCGTTCGAGATCAACGGCCATGTGCATCAAAGAAGAGACCGTGCGCAGATCTTCTCCGAGAGGCTGAAAACGCGCTGTAAATTGCATACAGGCCATGTCTATATCGGCGGCGAGGTCATCTATGGCGTCATCTCTTTTTATAATTTCTCGTGCCACATCAGCATTTTGGTTTTTTAGAGCCCAGATTGCTCTGGCAAGAGATTCTTCTGACATTTTCCCTAACCGTGTCAACATCCTAATAAGTTCTGTCAATTCAGTTTCAAGTTGTCTTCTGGTATTAATCTGGTTCATCCTTAGTCACTTCCTTCCCTCAAGGGGCTTTCTCGTTTAACCAAATCGTCCAGTAATGTAATCTTCTGTGCGCTTGTCATCTGGAGATGTAAAAAGTTTTGGAGTTTTTCCATATTCAATAAGATCACCCATAAGGAAAAATGCCGTGTAATCTGAGATACGAGCTGCTTGCTGCATATTATGGGTAACAATAATAACAGTGTATCTTTCTTTAAGGGTTCTCACAAGTTCTTCAATCCTGGCTGTAGCCATTGGGTCAAGAGCACTCGTCGGTTCGTCCATAAGCAGAACCTCTGGCTCTGTAGCAATGGCTCTCGCAATACAAAGACGCTGTTGTTGTCCTCCTGAGAGACCCAGCGCTGAAGATTTTAACTTATCTTTTACTTCACTCCAGAGAGCTGCTCCTAAAAGGCTTTTTTCTACAATATCATCAAGCTTTTCTCGTGATTTTATTCCATTGAGGCGAGGTCCATATGCAACATTATCGTATATTGACATAGGAAAAGGGTTAGGTTTTTGAAAGACCATGCCGACTTGGCGGCGTAGTGTAATAACGTCAGTGGATAGGGCATAAATGTCTTTCCCTTCAAGAAAAATTTTTCCTTCGATTTTTGCTCCTGGTATAAAGTCGTTCATTCTGTTAAGGCAACGTATGAAACTGCTCTTTCCACATCCGGAAGGGCCAATAAGAGCTGTTACTGTTTTGCTGAAAATGTCGATGTTGATGTCGTGTAAAACTTGGTTATTGCCATAATATAAGTTAAGATTTGAAACGACAAGTTGTGGTTTTGTCATCTATACCTACTCCTTGCTTGCAATTTAGCGTCCGCTTTGTCTTAAACGGGCGCGCATTATAACTCCAATGGCACTTATTCCAAGAACAAAAGCCAGAAGTACGAGTACTGTTCCATATTGTATAGGCCGTGTGAGTGTAATGTTCGTACCTTCTGTAGCGAGTACCATAATATGATAGGGCAAGGCCATAACTTCATCGAAAAGGCTTGTCGCAACACTTGGAGTGAAATAGGCTGCTCCGGTAAAAATGATAGGAGCCGTCTCTCCAGCTACCCGTCCGATGCTTAAAATCCCTCCTGTAATGATGGTGGAAGAAGCAGAAGGAAGAACAACTTTCCAGATAGTTTGCCATTTGGATGCTCCAAGAGCATAGGAGGCGTCTCTATAATCTTGAGGCACAGCGAGAAAAGCCTGCTCCGAAGCGGTTACTATAAGGGGCAAAGCCAGACAGCCTAATGTGAGGCCAGCTGAGAGCAGAGAAGAACCAAATCGTAGCAATATAACGAAAAGGGATAGACCGAAAAGGCCAAAAACGACAGAAGGCACGCCGGCAAGAGATCGTATTGCCAGGCGTAGAAGCGAAGTAAAACGTCCTCTCTTCGAATATTCCGCTAAATATAGACCTGTAGCAATTCCAACAGGAAGAGCAAAGAACATAGAGACAAGAACAAGTTGCAATGTGCCTATAAGAGGGGTGCTGATTCCTCCACGAGTCATATTATCCCTGGGAGATTCTGTTAAGAAACTCCACGAAAGAACCTGATATCCGTTAACGAATATATATGTAATAATCGCCAGGAGCAAAAAAACAATAAGCCCTGTTGCGCTCCATAGCAGGATCGTCATAAGTTGGTCTAAAGCCTTGCGTTTGGTCATGATGATTTCACCTTCCTTTTACTTTCAATCCAGCTTGAAAGAAGGTTTATTCCGAGTGTAATGAGTAAAAGTATCAGTCCTGCGAAGAAAAGCGCATGATAATGAGTGGATCCTACCGGGGTTTCTCCCATTTCGGCTGCAATAGTAGAGGTCAAGGGACGAACGGGGTCAAAAAGAGAGATAGGGATAAGTGCTGCTCCTCCCGCAGCCATGAGGACGACCATCGTTTCTCCCATTCCGCGCATAATTCCGAGTAAGCAGGCAGAAAGAATGCCTGGAAGAGCTGCGGGAAAGACGACTTTGCTGATTGTTTCCCAGCGAGTAGCTCCCAGAGCGAATGACGCGTTACGTATCTCTCGTGGTACTGCTGAAAGAGCTTCTTCTGCAAGGGATCCGACGATAGGAATGATTAAAAAACCCAATAGTATTGATGCGTTTAAGAGATTGAGGCCTGAGAGAATAGCAAAACGGCTTTGAAGCCAAGGGGCAATAACGACCATGCCAAGAAATCCAAGAATAATCGAAGGGAGGAAGCCCAGAAGTTCCAGAATCGGTTTTAATATATTTTTCATTTTTTGAGAAGCTATTTCTGAAATAAAAATAGCAATGAACAAACTTATTGGAAGGGCTATGAGTGATGAAAGAAGAGTTACTGCTACGGAGCCGGCAATAAGGGGCAACATCCCCAGTGCTGGTGGCGTTTCTGTAGGATACCAGTCTGTTCCAGCCACTATTGATGATAATGTTGTTTCTTTCAACACGGGAAGTCCTTCCTTTATAAGAAAAAGAAGGATAAACAGCATAACAAAGATGCCGACAGATGAAATTGACATAATAATGATAGCTGGTGTTCGTTCTTTTTTCATAGGCATCACAAATCCTTTTTTGAGAATATATTCTCTTGAGAATCAGGCAAGAATTCGCCTGCCGGGAACAGGCGAATTCTTGTTGTGCTTATTTATGATTAACGAAGAGGCACAAAACCTGCTTCTCCGACTATTTTTTGTCCGTCATCGCTAAGAACGAAATTGATAAAGTTTAGGGGCTCCCCTGTCGGCCACCCTCTGGTGAACATGTACAGATAGCGAGATACAGGATATGTTCCATTTAGTGCATTTGCTTTATTACCTTCAATTCCCTCTACTTTGATAGGTTTAACGGAGTCGTTCATATATCCTAAACCGATATATCCAATAGCATTCTCATTTTTAGCGACAGTTTGTACCATAGCTCCGTTGGATGCGACGACGAGTGCTCGTTTGTCCACTCGTTCTTTGTGAAGAATTTTTTCTTCCCACGTTTCATATGTTCCAGAGCTCGTATCTCTGCTAACAACTGCTATTGGTTTGTTGGGGCCGCCGACTTCTTTCCAGTTTTTGATTTTGCCCATATAGATTTTTTTGAGTTGTTCTATAGAAAGGTCTTGAACAGGATTTGATGTATGAACTACAGGAATAAGTGCATCCATTGCTACAGCGAAGGGAACAGGATAAGCACCATTCTCAACAGCTGCTTTGACTTCTGTGTCTTTTATGAATCTTGAAGAATCAGCTATATCTGTTGTTCCATCAATTATAGCTTTAATACCATTACCGCTTCCACCACCAGAGACAGTAATGGCTACTTCTGGGTGCGCTGTCATATACTTTTCAGCTGCGGATTGAGCAATGGGAAGAACTGTTGTGGAACCTTTGATAACAAGTTCTGCGGCTAAGGCTGCACCACTTACGGCTAAAACAGCAACAAGTGCTGCACCGGCTATTAATTTCTTCATCTCTTAAAGACCTCCTCGTATGTCTTTTTTCTTTTTGTTACGTTGAGACATAGTATAAGGACCTTATGTAACGAACGTGTCTCGCATTTGTAACAATAATGTTAAGAACATAGGTGTCTTTTTGCCTTTTTCCCCTTGATTTTTAACCATAAGCATGTCTTAATAGCATATAAGGTTCACATGACGGCTAGTTGGTCCTCAATGCGGAACGAGGTGTTTGGGAATGGGGTCTTTTCAAGGTTTAAAGTTAGGAATTAATGATACGATTTCGGTTACAACACATGAACTTCATAAAGGTGATTCACTCTTCATAAACGATAGTTTATCCATTCAGATTCAAGAAACTATTCCAGCGGGACATAAAGTAGCGTTAAAAAAAATAGAATTGGGCGAGAACGTTATAAAATACGGTCATTCTATTGGTATAGCCACAAAAAACATTGAGAGCGGAGATTGGGTCCACACCCATAATCTTTCTACGGCTCTCGAAGTTGAATGGTCTTCACGATGGCATTATGTTCCCCCTCAGATCACTCCTCCTTTTCAGACAAAAAATTTTATGGGATATCGACGTTCTACAGGTCGCGTTGGAATTCGAAATGAATTATGGGTTATTCCTACAGTAAGTTGTATCAACGATGTTTTACGAAATCTTATTCCTCAGTACGAAGCTCCTCAATGGGTTGATAGAGTCAGAGTTTTAGCTCATCCATATGGTTGTTCTCAACTTGGTGATGATTTTGAATATACGTTACGTGCCCTTTCTGGCCTGGCTTTTAATGGGAATGCTGCTGGAGTTTTAGTTGTAGGTATGGGATGTGAAAATTTACAGATTTCTTATATGAAAGATCGTCTTTCTAATCATCCTAACGTTGAATATACCGTTTTGCAAGAAGAAACAGATGATCAAGAAGCTCTTTTTTCACGTCTTGATTTGTTAGCAGAGAGAAGTCAGGTTTTGAGGCAGGAATGCCCTCTTTCAGATCTCGTGGTAGGCGTGAAATGTGGAGGTAGTGATGCCTTTTCGAGCATTACAGCCAATCCTCTCGTTGGGCTTTTCTCTGATTATCTTACATCTTGGGGTGGAACTCTTCTTGCTACAGAAATCCCTGAAATGTTTGGAGCAGAGGATATCCTTACTTCTCGTATAGAAGATGAAAGTGTTTATCTGCGTTTCGTAGAAATGATCAATTGGTTTAAAGAATATTTTACGTCTTATCATCAGCCGGTTTATGAAAATCCTTCACCTGGTAACAAAGAAGGCGGAATTACAACTTTGGAGGAAAAATCTTTGGGCGCAGTCGAAAAAACTGGGTCAGGTCTCATTTCAGATGTTTTAGGATATGGAGAACAATATAAACGTCCAGGTGTAAATATTGTTTTTAGCCCCGGTAATGATCCCGTTTCTGTTACATCTCTTGCTGCCAGCGGAGCTGTTTTAACTCTCTTCACAACGGGACGGGGTACGCCATACAGTTCTGCTGTTCCGTCGATAAAAATTGCTACGAATACAGCTCTTTACAACAAGAAGAAAAATTGGATGGATTTTAATGCAGGTCGTCTTCTTGAAGGGGAGGAGTGGCAACCTTTACTTGGAGAGTTAATTGATATGGTTATTAATGTTTCAAATGGCCGACCAACCTGTAATGAACATTTGAATATAGGAGAAATCGGTCTTTTTAAGCACGGAGTGATTTTATAAAAAGAGGAAGGGGGTTCTATTCTTTATTAGGGGAATAACGCAGTAGGGTAGGCTTTTGTACACTATTTTTAAGGAGGATGTTTTTCGTGAAGATGATGAAATTCGTTCGTACTATGATTCTTACAGCATTAGTGATGGTCATGTGTTCCTCCATGGCTTTTGCCGCAACCACATTGAAAATAGCGAATTATTTTCCTGTGGATCATCCAGCCAATAAAGTACTTGCTGAAGTCTTTAAGCCTATGGTTGAAGCTAAAACCAATGGCTCTTTGCAGGTTCAGGTTTTCCCAAACAATCAGCTTGGTGCTGAGCAGGAGTTTGTAGAGGGAGTACAGCTCGGAACTATTGAAATGGCTCTTACAGGAAATCTTTGGGAAAATACTGTAGATCTTTTTAAGCTGCTTCAGCTTCCCTATATGTTTAATAGCTACGAACATGCAGACGCTGTCTTTAACGGCCCCATCGGAGAAAAAATTTATGAAAGCCTTAAGCCCCTCGGTGTAAAAATACTTGGTGCTTTCCCGAGAGGATTCAGAGTGATTTCTAATAACAAAAAGCCCATTAATTCCATCGAAGATTGTAAGGGCATCAAAATCAGAGTTTGGCAGGGTGAAGTTATTATTAAATTAATGCAGGGTTTTGGATTCAGCACTGTCGTTATGCCTATGAGTGAGGTCTTCACTGCTTTGCAGCAGGGTGTTGTTCATGGACAGGATAACCCTCTCATGACCTCCTATTATGCAGGTTGGTACGACGTTCAGAAATATGTTGCTATGACAAATCACATTTTTGGTTTCCAGTATTTTGTAATTAACCAGAAAGTTTGGGATAAGCTCTCTGCAGAAGAGCAGGCTGCCGTTAATGAAGCAACAAAAGCTTCTATCGCAGAGATCACAAAACTGACAAAAGCTGAAGAAAAGGATGTTTTACAGAAAACTATAGATAAAGGCCTCGAAGTAACATATCCTGACCTGAAGCCTTTTGTGGAAAGTGCACAGCCTATTATCGACAGTTATGTTAAGAGTTGCCCAGAAGCAGCTCCCTTCATTGAGCAGATTCGAGAGGTAGGCAAACAGTTCGAAAAATAAGATGTAAATAAACGTCACTTTTCCCGGCAGAAAATAGGTGAGTTGCATATCTTTTCTGCCGGAATTTTCTATTAGGGAGAATATGGCGAGAGGAGCTCGTTTTTATATGAAGAGTGTTATAAATGCCCTGTATCGCTTAATGTATCGCTTCGCAGATGGTATGGCGATCTTCATGCTTGGGGTCATGGTTTTTTCTGTTTTTACAAATGTCATTTTTCGCTTTTTTTATATGGCCTTCCCATGGGTGGATGAGGTGAGCCGTTTTGCTTTTGTATGGATGTCTTTCATGGCTATAGTTTCTGGACTCCGCATAGGTCTTCATCCTGCTTTTGATGTTCTTGTCACAAATACGCATGGTGTTGCGGGAAAGATTTTGCGAACGGCTATATCTGTTTGTATTGTTGTTTTCCTTGGCTTCTTGTTAAAGGGTGGAATTGATTATATTTCAAGAATCTACGTTCAGAAGACGTCTATTCTTGTTATTTCCGTAGCGTGGCAGTATTCTGCTGTTCCCATTGCAACAGTGATGATGCTTTTAGAAATGGTTCGTCAGATTATGCGTATTTGGACTTCGAAAGTGGAGGAAGCCTGATATGGTTGTATTGTTAGCTTTTCTTGGTTCGTTATTAGGATTTACTATTGTTGGTGTTCCCATTGGTTTTGGAATAGGACTTTCTGCGTTGGTACTTATGTTTGTAACGGGAACAGTTGAGCCTATGGTTCTCGCGCGCAGAATGATTACTGGAGTAGATGTGTACACCCTTTTGGCTATTCCTTTCTTTATGCTTGCAGGGGAGATTATGAACAAGGCTGGATTAGTTCATGATATTTTGCTTTTTGCCAATGCCCTTGTTGGTCGAGTTAAAGGGGGCCTTGCCTATGTCAATGTTGTGGCAAGTATGCTTTTTGCTGGCATAAGCGGTTCTGCTGTTGCCGATACTGCGGCTTTGGGATCTCTGGAAATTCCCATGATGGAAAAAGGCGGATATGACAGAAATTTTTCAACAGCCATTACTGCTGCCTCTTCTGTCATAGGTCCTATTATTCCACCGAGTGTTCCCATGATTATTTTGGGATCTATAGCTCAAATTTCTATTGCAAAACTTTTTCTTGGTGGTGCCATTCCAGGACTTCTTATCGGTATTGCCCTTTTAACCGTTTCTTATTTTGTTGCCCGTAAAAATAATTACCCAGTAAGTGAAAAGGTAGGGTTCCGAGATTTCCTAAAAGTTTTCAGAAAGACCATATGGGCGTTGATTCTTCCCCTTATTATTTTAGGGGGGATTTTGGGGGGAATATTTACAGCAACGGAGGCGGGAGCTGTTGCCGTCGTTTATGCTGTTGTCGTATCATATTTCCAATACAACGTAAAATGGTCTGCTTATCCGGAAATATTGAAAAGAGCTTCTTTGAATACTGGTGTCGTTATGTTGGTTTGTGCTTCAGCTATGGCTTTAACATGGTTTCTTGCTGTAGCGCAAGTTCCTCAACTTCTTACGAATATAATAATGAATATCACAGAAAACAAGTTGGCATTTTTGCTCATCCTTAACATCCTTCTCTTCCTTGTTGGCATGGTTATCGATTTAACACCTGCATTGTTCCTTCTTGTTCCTATCCTTTTGCCGGTGTGCAGAAGTTATGGAATTGACGATATTCACTTTGGTGTCATTATGGTTACTAATTTATGCGTAGGACTTATAACTCCTCCAGTCGGAACGGTTCTTTATGTAACAAACTCCATTTCAAAAGTATCTTTAGGAGCATTGGTGCGGTCTCTTCTCCCTATGTATATTGCCCTTTTTGCCGTTGTGTTGTTGGTGACGTATGTGCCTCAGATTGTTCTGTGGCTTCCCTCTCTGATGTAAGTGAGAGATAAAGGGGTGATGTAAATGTCTGAAAAAAACAGGGTACAGGTTCTTCAGAAAGCAATAGCCGTTTTAGAAGACCTATCAGATCGACGAGAACCAGTAGGATTGACAGAAGTAGCAAAAGCGACAGAGCTTTCTAAAACCACAGCTTATCGCATTCTTTCAACTTTTGTAGAGAGTAATATCCTTATGAAGGATATTCATGGGCGCTACCAGATCGGGCCTGCTGTAGTGAAGTGGGCTGCGACTTATAACAGACGATCGGGATTGCTTGAAATGTCTCGTGATGTTTTAGAAATCATGAGGGACTATTCAGGGGAAACAATCCATCTTTTCGTTTTTGAAAATGGGAGAGCCTATTATCTCGAAAAACTTGAAAGTCCAAGTCCATTGGTTATGCGATCTAAGGTTGGAGCGGAGCTTCCTCTGTATAGTACAGCAGGAGGAAAAGCTATTCTTTCAGCCTTACCTCTTGAGCGTATAGAATCGTATCTCAAAAAAACTGTTTTAATAGAGCGAACGACAAATACTATCACCGATCCTGAAGAGTTAATTCAGCAACTTAAAATATATAAAACACGTGGATATAGTGAAGAAAATCAGGAGAATGAAGAGGGAATTCGTTGTGTTGCGGTTCCTATTGTTGATAGTAATGGTTTCCCTCTGGGAGCAGTGAGTGTGTCTGCACCGGCATATCGTTTTGATGATAAAAAGGCCGTAGTTTTAGGCCGTAAACTGGCACAAGAGACAGCGAAAATATCTCTTCGTATCAATCGGCGTCATTTAGAAACTATTAAGGAGGGATTCTAATGACATGTATTAAAAAGTATGAGGTCCTTTCGGCAGTAGAGGAACAGGGAATAGTAGGAATTATACGCACAGAAAATATAGAAAAAGGCATCGCAATGGCTGATGCCATGTTTGATGGAGGATTAAAGGTCGTTGAAGTTTCTATGACCTTTCAGGGCGCTTTGGATATAATGCGCACGACAGCTGAACGACATAAAGGAAAAGATCGCTTTGTGGGGGCAGGAACTGTTGTAGACGAGGCGACTGCCAGAATGTGCATTGTTAGCGGGTCTGAGTTTGTTGTTTCTCAAAGCCTTCACGATGATGTTGTTCGGACATGTAATAGATATGGTTTGCCTTGTATGCCTGGCATTGGAACGGTTTCAGAATTAATGCATGCCATGGAGCTTGGTGTAGATGTTGTCAAGGCTTTTCCTGGAAGTGTCTTGGGGCCACAGTTCATTAAGGCTGTTCACGGCCCGGTTCCTTATGCCAATATTATGCCAGTGGGAGGCGTGTCTCTCGATAATATGAAAGATTGGTTTAAGGCCGGAGCATTTGCTGTCGGGTTGGGAAGTGCTTTGACTAAACCCTCTGGAACTGATGGCGGTTACGATGCTGTACGAGAGACTACCGAAAAAGTTTTAGAGGAAATAGCTAGGATCAGAGCGAGTTTAAAGTAAGAGGAAGGGTGAGTTTTTATGGCTAAGTTTGTTACTTTTGGGGAAATAATGATGAGGTTAACACCTCCTGATCATGAAAAAATTCTGCAAACACCTAAGTTCGTAGCAACTTTTGGAGGCGCAGAGGCCAATGTTGCTGTTGCTTTATCCAACTATGGTGAGGATGCTGCCTTTGTAACAGTTGTTCCAGATAACCCCATCGGAGAGGGCGTTATTCACGAACTACGTGGCTTTGGTGTAGAGACTTGCTTTATTCGTAAAAGCGGAGATCGCCTTGGAATATATTTCACAGAAACTGGCTCGTGTATGCGTCCCTCAAAAGTTATTTATGACCGAGCGCACTCTGCTATCGCAGAAGTAAAACCTGGCGATTTTAATTGGGACACTATTCTGGAAGGAACCAAGTGGTTCCACGTAACAGGTATTACTCCTGCTATTGCTGAAGGAACAGCCGATGTGACCCTTGAGGCACTCAAAAAATGTAAGGAGAAGGGGATTACAGTTTCTTGCGATTTGAATTATCGTAAAAAGCTGTGGAAATGGGGCAAGAAGCCTATAGAAGTTATGCCTGAACTCATGAAGTATGTAGATGTAGTAATTGCCAACGAAGAAGATTGCCAGAAGTGTTTAGGCATAGAGGCAGACGTAGATGTAACTTCCGGATCCCTCGATGTCGATAAATATAGAGTTCTAAGTCAGAAAATGTTGCAGCAGTTTCCCAGCGTTAAATATCTTGCCGTAAGCTTGCGCGAGAGCGTTAGTGCTGATTGGAATAACTGGTCAGCTATCTTGGCTGAGCCAGGAGAAGTGCATGTGAGTAAAAAGTATGAAATTCGCCATATCGTAGATCGTATAGGCGGAGGAGATTCCTTTGGCTCAGGCCTGATTTACGGGCTCAATCACTTTGAGACTCCACAAGAAGCGCTGGAGTTTGCAGTAGCAGCTTCGGCATTGAAACATACTATTTATGGAGATTTCAACAGAGTATCAGTACAGGATGTTATGACGCTTGCTGGGGGAGATGCCAGCGGGCGAGTTCAACGTTAATAAACGGAGAGAATAATGAGTAAAATCGCACGCCTTGAACTGTTCAAAGTTCCACCACGTTGGCTCTTTTTGAAGATTACCACAGATGATGGTGTTGTTGGCTGGGGAGAACCTGTCGTAGAAGGTCGAGCCTCAACAGTGGCTGCAGCCGTTCGGGAGATGGAAGAATATCTTGTGGGGCGGGATCCTACGGAAATAGAAGACCTCTGGCAAGTGCTCTATCGGGGAGGGTTTTATAGAGGTGGGCCTGTTCTTATGAGTGCCATTTCTGGAATAGAACAAGCACTATGGGATATTACCGGAAAAATATATGGGCTGCCCGTCTATAAAATGTTAGGTGGTGCTGTGCGCCAAAAAATTCGTGTCTATTCATGGATTGGCGGAGACAGACCATCAGATGTGGCAGCTGAGGCCCGGGAAAAGTATCAGGCAGGAATGACAGCCATAAAAATGAACGCGACAGAAGAGATGGGCTGGATAGATTCTTATAAAAAGGTAGACGATGTTCTGGCTAGAGTTCAGGCTATACGAGACGTTCTTGGCGAGAAAATCGACATAGCTCTTGATTTTCACGGTCGTGTTCACAAGGCTATGGCCAGAATATTAATGAAAGAGCTTGAGCCTTATCGACTTATGTTTGTGGAAGAGCCGGTGCTTGTAGAGAATAGAGAGGCATTTTTGGAATTACGTCGCCATGCAACTATGCCTATTGCTACGGGAGAGAGAAATTTTGGGCGATGGGATTTTAAAACTCTTCTAACAGATGGAGCAGTGGATATTATACAACCTGATTTAAGCCATGCTGGCGGAATCTGGGAAGTCCGTAAGATTGCTGCAATGGCAGAGGCGTATGATGTTGCTCTGGCTCCTCATTGTCCTTTGGGCCCCATTGCATTGGCAGCATGCTTACAAGTGGATTTCTGCACGCCGAATGCTGTTATTCAGGAACAGAGCTTAAGCATTCATTATAATGTGGGAGCTGATTTGCTCGATTATCTTGAAAACCCAGCTCTCTTTGAGTATGAGAATGGATATGTAAAACTTCTTACGGCTCCAGGTTTGGGAATAGAGATTAACGAAGATGTTGTTCGAAAACGAGCTGACGAGGCTCTCGCTTGGAAAAATCCGATCTGGAGACTTGAAGACGGTACTATTGCCGAATGGTAAATTTATATTAACTATGTTGGATTTGCAGAGCGAGGCACCCATTTGAGGTGCCTCGCTCTTTTCTCTTTTAGAAAGCTGGAACGACTCCGCCATTGTATTTTGAAAGAATAAATTCAGCGACTTTTTCCGAGCGTAGATATTTGATAAGAACCTCAAATTTTTTATCGTTTTTGTGATCTTCCCGTACAGCTACTATATTAACGTAAGGAGATTCGCTCCCCTCTATTAGAAGTGCGTCTTTTGTCGGATTGAGACCGGCCTCCAGAGCATAATTACCATTAATGATAGCTCCATCTACGTCAGGAAGAACTCGTGGAAGCTGTGCTGCCTCTATGGCTTTGAAACGAAGTTTCTTGCTGTTTTCAACAATGTCGAGTTCAGTAGCTTCTAAGCCTGCTTTATCAGAGAGCTTAATAAGCCCGTGTGACTGAAGAAGCAGCAATGCTCTCCCCCCGTTTACGCTGTCGCTGGGTATGGCGATAAGTGCTTTTTCTTTAAGATTTTCAATAGCTTTTATTTTTTCTGAATAGAGCCCTAAGGGTTCTACGTGTACTGCCCCAATTGAAGCCAGTTTAGTTCCATGAGAGGCATTAAAACTTTCGAGATAAGGTAGATGCTGATAAAAGTTAGCGTCGATCTCTCCGTCATCAAGAGCGAGGTTGGGCTTTACATAATCAGTAAATTCGATGATTTCAAGCTTTATCCCTTCTTTTGCAATATCATCTTTAATAACATTCAATATTTCCGCATGGGGAAGGGGTGTTGCTCCGATTTTAATAACTTCCTCTGCAGATACGGCTGTAGGTGCGAGAGTTACGCATAAAGAAAAGAGTACTGTTAAAAGAAGAATACCAATATGTTTTTTCACGTTCCATTCCTCCATTTTGTATGTTGTTATAAAATTTTTTGCGCGCGCAGTTTGCTGATCTAGCGATGACGGGCTACATGTTGGGCTATTTTATTGCCTGCTCCCTGAATCACTTGAACCAGCAGAATAATTACTATGACAGCTGCCACAAGTACATCTGTTTGAAAGCGGTGGAATCCGTAACGAATGGCCAGATCGCCCAGCCCGCCGCCTCCAATAGCACCAGCCATGGCCGAATAGCCGATGATATTGATAATAGTAAGAGTTTCTCCCAGTATGAGAGAGGGAAGAGCTTCGGGTATCATAACTTTTAAAATAATATCCTTAGGATGGGTACCCATAGAAACCGCCGCTTCTACAAGTCCTTTTTCAACTTCTTTTAGAGAGCTTTCCACAACTCGTCCAACAAAAGGCGCAGCTCCTATTGAAAGAGGAACAATAGATGCTGTTGTTCCAATGGTGGTTCCCACAATAATTCGAGAGAGTGGAAAGAGAACAATCATAAGAATAATGAATGGGAATGAACGACATATGTTTACGATGCTGTCGAGGGTGCGATAAATAGTTTCATTCTCTAATAATCCTCCTTTTTCGGTGACAACAAGGGCTACCCCTAAGGGGAAACCTAATAGAGTGGCAAAAAGAGTAGAGAAGAGAACCATGTAAATTGTTTCTAATGTTGGAGAAGCAATAAGGTGTGTAAGAGCTAAAATTTTATCCATTCCAAACCACATCCACTTCTACACTTTTAGATTGAATGAAAGAGAGTGCGTTGTTAATTTCAGAGGGGGTTCCTGAAAGCTGAACAGTAAGATTTCCAATTCTGCTGCTATGCAGATGATCAATCTCTCCCGATAAAATATTGATTTCAACGCCGCTTTGTTTTATGGCTTGAGAGATAACGGGGTGATTTGCCGTCTCTCCATTGAAAGAGAAGGTCAAGACCGGTTTCCCAGCTTCATGAGGAAGTTTTTCATGATCGTATGTTGTGCGCGGAAGGTGACTTAAAAATTCCCGGGCAGTTTTAGACTGCGGCTTCATAAAGACATCTTTTACCGTTCCTAATTCCACAACTTCTCCCTGTTCTAATACGGCGACCCTATGACAAATTTGACGAATGACGCCCATTTCGTGAGTAACGAGAACAATAGTTATGCCGAGCTTACGATTAATTTCATCAAGAAGGCTGAGTATGGATTGAGTCGTTTTGGGATCAAGAGCACTTGTTGCTTCATCGCAGAGTAAAACACTTGGATTGTTTGCTAATGCTCTGGCAATACCAACCCGTTGCTTTTGTCCCCCGCTGAGTTGCGATGGGTAGCTTTCTGCCTTGTCTGAAAGGTCAACAATGTCAAGCATTTCAGTTACTCTTTTAGAGATAGCATCAGAAGACCATTTTTCTATTTCAAGTGGAAATGCTACATTTTGAGAAACTGTACGTGATGTAAGCAAGTTGAAATGCTGAAAAATCATTCCTACATGACGTCGAAGTTTGCGGAGTTCAGGGGTTGAAAGACATGTAATATCAGTGTCTTCTATGAAAATATTTCCCGAACTGGGCTCTTCAAGTCTGTTAAGTGTGCGAAGTAATGTTGATTTTCCTGCCCCACTTAAACCGATAATGCCGAATATTTCTCCTTTTTGAATAGTGAGAGTTATATTGCGTAAAGCTTCAAAATCTCCTCTTTCAGAGCTATACGTCTTGTGTAGATTTTGGATGTTAATCAATAGATTCATCTCCTGTAATAATAGCGATAAAAGCATAAAAAAAACCGGAGCCTTCAATAAGAAGGCCCCGGCCTGAAAGTCAATCGACAGCAGCACTAAACTGCGTCGACCACGTCAGGAGGGCCGCCGCACATGCACATCATCATGCTATTCAAAACTGTTGCCGCTGCTGCTCTATTTTTTGCGTGCATGCTGGTTCCTCCTTGCTCTTAATATGGTGGTGCGCAGATTGTGGCATATGATATCTAAAAAAAGGTGTAGTGTCAACTGCTTAATAAACTCGTTGCTATATGTTTGATTAAACTAAAGAATATCCGCTCTCGTCGCGCTGATGTTAATTAAGCTTATTAGCTTGGATTTGTTTTGTTGCTTCCAATTACTTTATTTAAAGCGAAATCAACAATTTCACTTTATTACCAGCCCGTAAAAAATTCTAAAATATTATCTGGAACCTTGTTGCCTACTACGTCTTTTATAGCTTCTTCTATTATGGAAATACCGTGTCTTAACTGATCCGTTGGAATATTTAAAGGTGGTGCTATGCGCAATACGTTGCCATGTTTCCCAAAAGTTATGAGAATGAGTCCTTTTTCCCAAGCTCTCCAACATATTTTTTGTGCGGTTGCTTTATCAGGGTCTTTGGTTCCTGGTTTGACAATATCTATCCCAATTAAAAAACCTTTACCGCGAACATCTCCAATTAACGGGTAACGTTTTTGCATGTTAATGAATTGAGCCAGTACTTTATTTCCTAAATTACTGGCACGTTCTGGTAGCTTCTCATCTTCTACTACATTGAGAGTAGCTATAGCGGCCTCTGAATTTACTGCATGGCCTATATGTGTGAATACGAATAGAGGCTGAGGCACACTATCCATTATTTCACTTCTTCCAACAAGTGTAGAGATTGGAAACCCTCCACCAATTGCTTTTGCGGTAACAAGCATGTCCGGTTCTACATTAAAAAGTTCAGTAGCCCATAATTTCCCAGTCCTTCCTGTCCCTACTTGTACTTCTTCGTCGACGTAGAGAATATCGAATGCTTCTGCTAGTTCTTTGAGTTCTTTAAGAAAATTTTGAGGAGGGATAATAGCGCCAGCATCGCCTTGAATTGGCTCAACAATTATGCATGCTGGTTTTTCTTTTAAATTGACTATTTTTTGTTCGATTGATTCTAGTATTGTTTTAGTTAACTTTTCTGGGTGTTCATATCCATCAATTCCAAAAGAGTTTCTGTAGGGATCTGGAAATTCAACATACTCAACTTCGTTGACACCAACTTGCTTTTTAATATTAGGGTCTACTATTCCTGTTGCCGAAAGAGCGCCATATGTCATCCCATGGTAAGAATGTTTAAAGGCGATAATTGGTTTTCTACCAGTATAAGCTCGTGCTGCTTTAATAGCAGAGTCTACTCCGTCAGAGCCAGAAAATCCAAAAGTTACCTTTTTTGAAAATTTCCCGGGAGTAATTTCTACAAGTTTTTTAGCAAGTTCTATAGGGGGTTTCTCATAAAAATAAGCGATAGTATAGTTTAAAACTTTATCCATTTGCTTTTTTGCTGCGGCTACTACTTTGGGATGTCTATGCCCTATATTATAAACAGCAGCGCTTGTTAAAAAGTCTATAAATTCATTTCCATCGGCGTCTTTAACAATTGAACCAGATGCTTCTGTTATAGCAAGAGGATAATATTTAAGGGCACAAGCTTGCGGTATGTAAAGTTTTTCTTGCTTGACTATTTCCAAATTAGCATCCAATTTTTTGTTGGTATATTTTTTTATTTTTTCCCACATGGCTTTTAATCAATACCTCCTTATATTTCTAATAAAATATAAAAGTATACAATTTATAGGAATATGAAAGTAGGGCTTGGGAGTGTTGCGAAAAACTTGGGTAAGAAAGATTAGTATTTGAGAAAAATCGGGTGGAAAATAAGGGAGTTTTTCTAGATAGTTTTTAAATAGCTTGTTTTTGAAATGTATCTTCATCAGAAAGGTGGCTTTTACCTGGATATTTATCTTTTTTTATAATTTTGTATAGCCCAACGGTAATTAAGGGAATAATAAAAGAAGCAATTAAACCATATGACATTAGTGTGTAACCTTTAGCAATAAGGTCAATTATGCCAATTTTAGACAAGAAAACTGATCCAATTAAGTAGGCAGTAGTGATAATGGCTTTTTGTGATCGTGAAAGAGATTGTTTATTGTTTTCTAAAAGTTGCTTATCGAGTCTGTCTATAACAGCGTTCATTATACCTACAGCTGTGGCTACCAGTGTCCAACCGCATACGATAGAAAATAACACAACTACCCATGATCCAACATTTTGCATCATTGCTAGCCATGGAACTGGGGCTCCAAAAACTTCTTTTGAAGGATAATATGCCATCAAAGCGAAATAAGTGAGTAGCCATGGAATAATGACCATACAACCTGCTATTAATCCTGACCATAATGCTTCTTTTCGCTTCTTTTGTCTACGTAAAACAAAGAAACATGTTGTTAAGGTTAATGAATTGTAACCTACATACAGAAGCCCAACCCAAAATAAAGCTAGAACATTGATGTTGGTTCCTGGCTTTAAGAAGTGAGTATCTGCTTCTGCAAACACTCGAATAATGTTATCTGTGCGCCCAGAAATAGCTAAAAATGCAAATATTATGTAGCTTATATATAAGAGTAACCCGCCCCAGGCTTCTACCTTTTCAATAAATGA
>Ga0172377_10002090_pt1 | contig 20430 bp, 17 predicted proteins | sample Pumphouse3metaG_FD_119749 | JGI IMG/M metagenome (GOLD analysis project Ga0172377, IMG submission 119749) | Leachate microbial communities from a municipal landfill in Southern Ontario, Canada - Pumphouse #3 metaG | ecosystem: Engineered > Solid waste > Landfill > Unclassified | place: Canada...
AGGATTCATTAGAACTTTGGGATAGTATTTTTGAAGCAGGTGATGATATTGGTATTGAAGCGGTTGGACTTGCAGCCCGCGATACTCTCCGCCTTGAAATGAAGTATATTCTTTATGGAAATGATATTGATAAAAATACAAATCCTCTTGAAGCAGGTCTGGGATGGATCACAAAATTAGATAATGATGATTTTATTGCTAAAGAAACATTGCTAAAAATCAAAAAAGAAAAACCATCTCAGCGTTTAATAGCTTTTAAAATGGTCGATCGCGGTATTCCTCGTCATGATTACCAGCTATACATTGCTAATGAAAAAGTCGGAAAAGTTACAAGCGGCACAATGTCACCTTCTTTAAAGATAGGTATTGGAATGGGATATGTTAAACGCGAACTAGCCAAAGTCGGGACCGAAATAGACATGGATGTTCGTGGTAAGCGCCTAAAAGCGATTATCGTTAAACCACCTTTTGTAAACTCAAGCCCGATGAATTTATAAAATTAAATGTATCAAAAAATAATAAAGTCTAAATAAACAAGGGCTGGATTTTTCCAGCCTTGCTTTTTATGAAAAATATATTTTTTACGCGTTTAAAAGACAAGCAAAAGTGTAGGAATATAGGAGGACTAATCCAAGACTTGCATCTTAGGTTTTAAGTCTTTCATCTCGCGTTTTTCGACTTATAACTAAGGGCTAAGGACTTACATTTTTCCCTGAAATGTAGCGACCGCCGCAGCTAACAACATACCGATCAACATAATAACAACAACGAGCCAGCCTGATTTTTTACCTGTAAATTTATAGAGGATTTTAAAAGCAAGAACCCAAAGAACAATACGCCAGATCTTAAAAAACTCAAATTGTCCTATTAAATTATGAAAAAAATTTGTTTGATCAGGTGATGATATGAATGAAGCTAAGCCTAAATAAACATTCATACTTTCTTTTTGAAGGATCAAAAATATCTTGATAATAGACTCGGGGATAGTAATTAACTGTATATATAAAGCGCTGGCCAATAAAACTCCATATTTTTGTTGACCGCCACCAACAAAATTACCAAGGATCATCATGATTAGAGCAGTTATAATAGCTGTAAAAATTGTAGAAATAACACCGGAGACATATTGAATGCTTTGAACAATACCCGAACTACTTTGCTCAAGCATAGCTTCTTTTTGAGCCTCTGAAAATTGCTCCATCTTCATGATCGCATCCACTTGAATATCCTTCATCATATCAGCTGTTGTTGCCATAAAAATTATGATCATTACAGTCAACAATAAGATCGGGATAACATAATCAGTCCATTTAGTACCTTCATCGCGAAGTGAAATAAAACACTTATCAGGTGCAACAAATATATTGCTTATCCTTCCAAAAAAACTCATATTTTTCTCCTTTACTGTTTAAGATCATGTTTTTATGCCTGAATCTATTGTTTTAGACATCGAAAATGAATAAAAAAATAAAATAATATAAAAAGTCTTTGAGAACATATAATTTTTTGTATAGATTTAGCGGTTGTCAGATGTACACTTAAAGGAGATTCATAATGGCAGTAGTAGTTAATGTTGACGTATGTGATGGCATCGGTGAATGCATTGAAGTATGTCCAGTTGAAGCTTTAACCCTTGAAAACGGTAAAGCTGTTTGTGATGACGATCTATGTATTGATTGTTTGGCATGTATTGCCGCTTGTCCTGTTGAAGCTATTTCAGAAGGTTAAGCTTACGATCAATAAAACAAATAAAGGGCAGATCATACTGCCCTTTTGTATTTAGGAGAAATAATGTCTGAAGAAAAAAAACAAGAAAACCCCTTTGACCTTCAGAAAAAGGCCAAATATGCAAAACATATCATCGCTATTGCTTCCGGCAAAGGTGGTGTAGGTAAATCAACAGTAGCCGCTAACCTTGCACTTTCGCTTAAAAACCAAGGATATTCAGTAGGATTATTAGATCTAGACCTTTATGGACCATCTGTACCTATGATGTTCGGGCAACATAAACCAACGGAATCAGTATCCGAAGAAGGTATTCTTCCGGCACTAAAATATGGTATCCAGCTCATGTCTTTGGGATTTTTCCTTGATGCCAATCAAGCTGTTATCTGGCGCGGTCCACTCGTTATGAAAGCTGTTAATCAATTATTGACAGAAGTTTGGTGGAAAAAGATGGATTATCTTATTATTGATCTGCCTCCCGGAACCGGTGATATCCAATTGAGCTTAGTACAAAAGGTGCAACTAAGTGGTGCAGTTATTGTCACAACACCTCAGGATCTTGCTCTTGCAGATGTTAAACGTGGCATTAGTATGTTTGAAAAAGTCAATGTACCTATTTTAGGTATCGTAGAAAATATGAGCTATTTTCTATGTCCGGAATGTGGTCATAAATCATTTATTTTTGGTCAAAACGGTGGTTATAAAGAAAGTGAACGCTCAAAGGTAGAATTTTTGGGTGAAATTCCATTGAACGAAGAAATTATGAGTTCCGCAGATACCGGTGCACCTATCGTTGAATGCAAGCCGGACAGTGCTGAAAGTAAATATTACATGGATATTGCTGAAAAGATCGCAGATAAATTAAAGTAAATAGTGTTTTCATACTCAAGGGGACAGGCATGCCTGTCCCTTTTTTTTATATAAACTAACCATATCTTGTCAATAATCCATTTTAAGCAGCGATATTCGTACTGAAAAAAATTCTCTCTCAGAAATCAATTAGTGTTAGCTTATGCAAAGGATTCTAAAAAAATTGTTCGATCAAAATAGTTTTATTTGTTCTTCAGAGTCTTCCTTCCCCACTCCGAATTTTTGTATAAAGTCTAAAAAATCTTTTTCATTCATAATTGGAATATTCAATTCTCTGGCTTTATCAAGCTTGGACCCGGATGCTTCTCCTGAGACAAGAAAATCTGTTTTGGACGAAACGGAACCCGAAGCCTTAGCTCCAAGATCCCTTACCATATTCTTGGCTTCATCGCGAGTTAATGTTTCAAGACTACCGGTAAAAACAAAGACCTTGCCTTTTAAAAGCTGCTCATGTTCTTGCTTGACCTTTGGATCTATGCCATAAGAAATTAATCGCTCTATCATCTTGCGGTTATCTTTATCCTGAACAAAGGAAACTACGCTCTCAGCGACGATATCACCTATGTCATCTATTGCTACCAGTTCTTCTTGTTCGGCCTTAAGAAGCCCCGCCAAAGAGCCATAATGAGCTGCCAGAACACGAGCAAGGTATTCCCCGACATTAGGAATGCCCAAAGCATAAATTACATTATGTAAATCGCGTTTCATTGAATTCTTGATAGATGTGATCAGATTTCTTGCAGATCTTTCACCAAATCGTTCCAGTCCCACAATTTTTTCGTATTCCAGGGTATAAATATCAGCCATGGACTCAATGAGTTGTTCATTGACTAATTGCTCAACGATCTTTTCGCCCATGCCATCAATATTCATGGCAAGTTTTGAAATAAAATGAGAAATACCCGATTTTAGCTGGGCAGGACAATCACGATGAATACATTTAACCGCCACGCCACCTTCAACACGCTGGACCTTTGCACCACAAACAGGACAATGATCAGGTAATTTATATGGCTGGGTATTTTCTGCTCGTCTTTCTTTTATAACTTTTATCACCTTGGGTATCACATCACCAGCGCGTTCAATAACAACCCAATCTCCAACCCGAATATCTTTACGGTCAATTTCGTCCTGATTATGCAAAGTAACGCGCGATACAAGCACGCCTCCAAGTTGTACGGGAGTTAGGTTTGCTACAGGCGTTAAAACACCTGTACGACCAACCTGGGCAACAATGGATTCTATTTTTGTTATTTCTTGTCTGGCTTTGAATTTTCCTGCGATTGCCCAACGGGGTGTCCGGGTACGCATGCCTAGTTCTTCCTGCAATTGCAGATCATTAACTTTTATAACAACGCCATCAATATCGTAGGGCAGATCCTCTCGCACTTCTTCCATATTTTTAAAATAACTTAAAGCTTCCTGCTCATTTTTTAAGATCTTATTATAGGGATTGATAGGAAAACCCCAGTCTTTGAATTGCTCCAATAACTCCCATTGCGATGTATAATCATAGCCTTCAATCACTCCGGGAGAATATAAAAATATTTCCAGAGGACGTCGCGCTGTGACAGTGGAATCCAACTGTCTTAAAGAACCTGCTGCTGCATTCCGTGGATTGGCAAATAATTTTTCACCGGCTTTTTCACGCTGGCGATTTAGTTTTTCAAAACCCACTTTAGAAATGATTACTTCACCACGGACTTCAAGAAGCTCAGGAAAATTATTTCCCCTTAATTTCATGGGGATCTGTCCGATGGTCCTTAAGTTTTCACTGATATTTTCACCCACATATCCATCGCCACGCGTAGATCCGGCAATAAAAACACCCTTTTCATAGATCAATTCAACACCCAAACCATCCAGTTTTGGTTCACCTACCAATTCAATATCAGCTTTGCCGCTTGCCTTGCGTAATCTTTGGTAAAAATCACTGAGTTCTTCCAGATTAAGAGCATTGGCTAAACTCAACATTGGCAAGCGATGTTTTAGTGTTGAAAAAGTATCTAAAACAATACCGCCTACACGTTTTGTAGGAGAATTGTTATCCACAAGATCGGGAAATTCTTTTTCAAGTGCCTGCAGTTCTCTAAAAAGCTTATCATATTCGACATCGGAAATTATGGGATCGTTAAGCACATAATAACGATGAGCGTGCTCGTTTAATTCTTCTTGTAAAGCTTTAACTCTTTTTATCGCTTCACTTTTATTCATCAATGCTCCTTGATGCACAAATATCCGCGCCCGTATCTAAAATATTTTTTATAAGGACATCTCCCATTTTGACAGGTGCCTCTGCTATTGATCTGTTTATGACATCCATGGCAGCAAATATTTTCCCCTTGGGAATAGCTGCAGATGTGTGCACCGGAACCCGAACATGCGAACTATTGAGAAGTTTCATCGTGGATGTTAACATGCGAGTAGGATCTGTCATTTCTTTAATAGCGTAATCATCACCACGTTTACAGGCATTCCCGCTGACTTTATAATTTTCGCCATCCTTTTCTACAGTGAGTTTACAACCCAAAGGACACACAATACATACAAGGTTTTTTATATCAGTCTTCAAGGCTTTCTTCTTTCCCGATATTCGCAAGAGCCACCACGATCTTTTCATGAATACCGGTGATCTCTTTAGTTTTACAATGGTAATTATTAGCGATCAGCGAAAAAGCGATCATACGACCATTCATATCAGATACATAACCGGTATGTGATCGAACACTATTTATATACCCGGTTTTAACACGTGCATTTCCCGCCGCAGCTGTATTATCACCAAAATATTGTACGTGACCAAAATCCTTACTGTCTCCTGCCCGTGCAAAAGTTTTATAAAAGATATCAAAGGATTCCCTTTTAGTCATTTCGGATAGATAATCGCTAAATATTTTTGTGGTGATCATATTTTCTTGTGATAAACCGCTCGCATCCACCAGTCTCAAACCAGAGCGATCAACCTGCAGTCTGTCCATAAATTTATAGATATATTTTATGCCGGCCCGGGTCGTCCCCAAGCCCATTTCCTTGTCTGCAACACTCAACAAAAGCATCTCGGTAAAGGTATTATTCGAAAGCTTATTGGTAATCTCAGCAATTAATCTTAAAGGAGGAGATTTTACAGTATTAAGTAATTTTCGACCATTATATTTTTTCTTTTCGTTTAATACCATAACTCCGTTTTCCGTGCTGATCCCTTTCTTTTCTAAAGAAGTTTCAAGTGCCTGGGCGATTACAAGTGCCGGATTAGGTATAGATCCTTTTATGGTGAATCTGTCATTACCTGCCGGAACTGTTCCATAAAATATGGCCTCATAAACATTGGGTGCACATAAAATATAGCCATTATCGCCAGAATGCTCCGGACCGGTTTTCATGCGATTGGTATATTTAAAACCGGGGATCTGAGGTCGTATAGCAATAACTTCCGCATCATCGCCTTCTTTTTCACCTGGCTTAAAATCAAGATAGTATTTATTATCTGAATAACACAAAGCTCCAAAACCGGCACCATAATAATTTCCAAGATCTTCCCATGACCAGTTTCCCGGAGCATGAAAAGGAGCATAAAGTGATTCATCTCCAATAATGGAACCATTGATCTTTTTAATGCCAGCACCTTCAATAGCCCTGACCCATGTGGACATAAGCTTTCGTTGTGACATAACTCCACCAACCTGATCGCCACCTAAGGTAGGATCACCGCCTCCAAGAATATAAATACTGCCATCAAGAACGCCATCTTCACTAATTATACCATCATAGTATAATTTAGTTTTATAGGTATGATTGGCTCCTAGCCTGTCCAAAGCAATACCAACAGCCAAGACCTTAAGTGAAGATGCACAAGCTAAAGACATTTCAGCATTGTGAGAAATAATGGCCTCTTCATCAGGAGCCTGGTCAACATAGCGAGCATACACACTCCATTGAGCGTGGTTTAATTCTTCAAGCTCTGCTAATTCTTGGACTAATTCCTGAGGAGTTTGAGCAAAAAGCAAGAATAAAGAAAACGATAAAATTAAGATGCGTTTAAAATTCATATCATCCTTTCATGTCATTAATATCTAAAAATTGCTGGAATTGGAATATCACTCCAGAGTTCTTCGCACATATCTGTAAGAGTTTGTGTATTAAAAACACCCTTTTCTATCCAATCTACGAATCTTTTTGAGATCCGTGGATAATTCATGGAATCTATAGCAGGAAGATCCAAAAAGCCCTGCACCTCTTTTGCATCCAGCTGATACATTTCTTTGCCAAATTTTAAAGTCTCAATAGCCATGGCATTGGCTATCTGTTCTGCCTGACCGGCAATTGGTTTTGCAAGTGTTTTGATACCCATGTCAAATGCTTCAGTATTCGCCATGAATCCTGCATGGAGTATAGCGCCCTGAGAACAATACATCGTATTCAAAAAATCCTGTCTGTCTCGTGGATGATAAATAAGATTATCTTCCTTTTTCAACTTATCTACAGAGGCAAAAAGATGATATTCATAATCTTTTGGGCTGGATCTCAATAAAGATAAAACCGCTTGAGGATCTTCATACGGCAAATAGACCACAACTTGTTTTTGTCCTCTTTGCCCTTCGGGTTTAATATCCGATTCTGGTAAAATAGGTGGTAGTATGGGGAAACCAAAATGATGCCAATGTGTTGAAACTCTAAAATCAGCGGGAACAAAGTGTTCAATAATTGATCGAATAAAAACATGTAAAGAGGGATAAGGTATATCGTATAAAAAAGCTGTCTGATGCGATATTAGAACAGAAGGAATTTTATTCTTTTTTGCGATCTGCACAGAAACCGGCTCAAAATCTGAAATAACCAGATCAATATTGTTTGCATCGTAATATATGATATCTCTTAAATATGATATGGCATCCAAACGAGGAGCGGTTTTTATATAATTAATACGCCCATTTTCGACTACATAAGTAAGTCCCTTAAATATCTTATAAGGCTTAAAAGAATCAACGGATCTCAATGATTGTTGTTCACCGGAAAAAATAACTTCAACATGGTGGCCTCGGCTCTTTAATTCCTTAATTATATCTCTGGAGCGGCCAATATGTCCGTTCCCTGTCGTTTGTACACCATAAAGTATATTCATAAAAATCCTTAGACCCAATTTTTATACGAAAATATAAGAAGACAATTGATAATTGACAAAGAACAATTAGCTAAATTGATCAGTAAAAAAATTATCCTCGCCAAAATCATGAAACAGATGCAGCCTTTCTTCTTCACTCGTAAACCCTGCTCTTGTGATAAAAGTATTTCATTTATTACAAGCCTTTGCATAAGTTAAGGCTATCTGATTTGTGAGAGCCTATACAGAGGGTTCTATTAGTCTAAAAATATATATTTCGTCTTGGAGAAAAAATGAATACAGACATAAAATATATTGCCTTCGATGCTGACGATACTTTATGGGATAATGAACCTTTTTATCGTGATCTTGAACATTTATTCAATGATCTGCTCTTAGATCACATGTCTGCAGAAGAGAGCTCTGCAGAATTATTCAAGACTGAAATGGCAAATTTGACTCTTTACGGTTTTGGAGCCAAGGCTTATACCTTATCCATTCTTGAAACAGCTCTGCGTCTAACAAATGATACGATTCCGGTCACATCTATAAAAAAAATTCTTGAGAAAGGAAAATCTTTAACGGATTCGCCTTTAATATTACTTGATCATGTAGAAAAAACTCTTAAAGAATTGTCTCAAAATTATAAGCTGATCCTAGCAACCAAAGGTGACCTTTTAGACCAAGAAAGAAAACTGAAAAAATCCGGATTGGAACAATATTTTCATCACATCGAAATCATGAGCGACAAGCAAAAAGAAGATTATATAAAATTATTGCAGCGTTTGGATATAAATGCCAAAGAATTATTAATGATAGGCAATTCCATGCGCTCCGACATTATTCCGGTTGTAGAACTGGGAGGATATGCCATACATATTCCCTATCACACCACCTGGGCACACGAAAACATCAAAAATGTTGCACTAGCTGAAGATCGGTTTATGGAAATAAAGTCCATTTCAGATATTGAAAATGAATGCCCCTGGATTTAAAAAATAGGATGCTATCTTAGGATAAATAATAAAAGATGCAATGATTGACTCCCCACATTCCAGGCGATATCCGATTAACTTCGCTTAAGCTCCCCAGATTAAAAAAAAGATCAAGGATGTTTAAACTGAATAGTTAATTCATCGATCGTATATCAGTGTTTCTTGTTCATTATTCAATTCTTCTGTTTTTTTCTGCTGCTTACTAGTCACTATTTTCTAATAAGTGGCAATGTAGAACAACGCAATAAACCGCCCATTTTAGATATCTCGTGATAAGGAATAGCTTCCACTGTCATGCCCCAGACCTCTTGCATGTGTTTATTAAGACGCGTAAATCGCTCTTCAGAAACCACAACATTCGGTGAAATTGAAAAAACATTGCTGTTCATAGCATACATCTCTTCTTGGGTGATCTCAAAAATATTTTCCTGGCCAAAAATATCAAGCAGGCGTTCATAATCTTTCTGAAATTTAAAACCCTTTTTATAAATAATGGCTTTAGTGTCATTCACGGGCATAAAAGTGCAATCAAGATGCAAAATACCCTGACGAGGATCACTATCGTGTTTTTTTAATTCTAAGGGAATAAAATGCTTATGAGGGAAAAGATCCACTAAAAAATTAAAGGCCTTAAAATTGGTACGTGCGGTTTTAAATTGAGGATAATCTTCTTGAGTATAAAGTCCGACAAAGATCATATCATTGTAGAGAACCACATCACCGCCTTCTACATGCGCATGTTCCGGCAGATTAAACTTTTTATTAAAAGCGACTTGGTCATAAAGCATTTTATAGGCTTCTTGCTCACCTTCACGAGCAGGAATAATATTCGAAATGATAAGTTTATCCTCAATAACAAAACCCACATCACGGGCAAAAACCTGATTGCAATCCGGGATTAAGTAAGGGCGTAAAATCTCAACTCGATGTTTAATAAGCACCTGCTCAAAAGCAGTCATTTCTTTATCAACCAAATCTTCACCGGGATAAATACCAAGTTTTATCGATTCGTGTGATCTGGCATCATAAGTTTCAGCAAGAGAAGGTTTGTTGCCCATAGAAAGGGCTTGTCCTAAAACTACAGCTTTTAGCTCAGCAGTTTCGTTTTGTATATTCAGGTTCATAGTTTATTTTTTCAATGATTTAAAGCTCAGGGCAAAATACTGCTTTAAAGAAGATGTTTTTCTAAGATCCTATAGTCATCTTCTTGCTACTTGCCACCAAGTTCTCTGGTTATAAGTTTTAGGCTTATATTATGGTTCCATCCGGAATTGTTGCATTTTTCTTCACAACAACTATGCCATCGCGAATGCAGTATTTTTCACTTTCGTACTCGTCAAGGCCATCTTTATTGATGATCTGGACATTATTACCTATTCTGACATTCTTATCAACAATAGCATTCTTGATAACACAATTTTTACCAATACCTAAAGGAATTTCATTCTTGTGATCAGTTTCAAAAAAGTCATTTCCCATCACATAGGAATTAATGATCTCACTACCGGCACGAACCACAGAACGAATACCCAGGATGGAATTTTTGATTTTCTTTGCACGAACAAGCGCACCTTCATTGAGAAGTGAATCATCGATATTAGCATTTGTAATTCTTGATCCGGGTAACATGCGGGCATGAGTATAGATGGGGAAATTTACATCAACAAAGCGAAAATCAGGGTTCGGCTGAGTTAGGTTGATATTTGCATCGTAAAATGATTTGATAGTTCCAATATCTTCCCAATAACCATCAAAGAAAAAGGCCTGAACATTGTACTCCTTGATAGATCCGGGAATAATATCGCCTCCAAAATCATCTTTGGGAATATCGGCAAGCGTTTTTTTCAGGGTCTCACGATTAAAAACATAAATACCCATGGAACCCCAATAAGGACGTTCCGGATCACCGGTAGGACTTTTCATTTTTTCAAGAAGCTCATCGCTTTTTGGTTTTTCTGCAAAATCGATAATACGGCCTTCTTCATCCACCTTTAAAACACCAAAGCCCTTGGCATCTTCGCGGGAAACAGGTTTTACCGAAATGGTAATATCAGCCTCTTTCTGTCTATGATGTTGTACAAATTCCGCATAATTCATGCGATAAAGATGGTCACCGGCAAGAATGAGATATTGATCAAAGTTATATGCTTCGAAGTGATCGAGATTATGCCTGACTGCATCGGCTGTTCCCTGATACCAGTCCATATTCCCAATAGTTTGTGAAGCTGCCAGAACCTCCAGAAAACCTTCAGTGAAGTTATCGAATTTGTAGGTCTGATTAATATGTCGGTGTAAGGACTCAGAATTAAACTGAGTCAGAATATGGATCTTACGAATATTTGAATTCAAACAATTCGAAATAGGAATATCAATCAATCGATATTTTCCACCAATAGGAACTGCGGGCTTTGAACGAACAGTGGTCAAAGGAGCCAAACGAGTTCCACGGCCACCACCCAAAATAACAGATAAGACTTTGCGCATAATGCACCCCCGTGTTAATTATATAAATTATTTTAATGATTCAATAACAGCATCTAAAGAATCAAATAGAGCAGAACTTTCTTCCGCTTTTTCTAATTGATTAATACGATAATTCGAAAAAGTCAGATCAACATAGCCAAAAGAGGAGCTCATAGGCATGTTCCCTCTTGGATTAGGTACGACTTTTTTCTTACTTTCTTTTGTCTCTATCATCACCCTGATCTCTGAAGGCAAATAGATCCCGGGCTGAACTTCTTCCTGAGTAAAATTAAAATCAGCGATTATGTCAGGCTTGTCAATCATTTTCATTTGATCCAATATCCATCTATTCGTATCGATCATAGCAAGGAAAATAACATTTTTTCCGTCCATAGCTTTAATTATCTCAATAAAAGCAACATCATCTTTTGTGTCTTCTAAAGTAATAGTGCGTAAAGAAATTGCATCTTTAACCAATCTTTCAAGATCCATTAAAAAGATCTCCGGTGGTATAATAAGAGGAACTTCATCTAGTGAATACAAGGAATCGGGACGTACAAAATGTATAGTCGTTTCGCGATCGGGAACGGTAATTTCGGGCATACGCGTACGAATGCGCATATCAACTACCATGTCATTTACTTGCATAAAATTTAAATTTGCGCGATGAATATAGTAATTTGGATCAACTGCCAACAAAAGCATTAACAGTGACAAATTTATGATTAACATTTTTTTCAACATTTACATATCTCCTCTTCGAGATCAACCGGGTGGACGATCCAATCTTTTTCGGGTATCCATTCTTCTGTTTTTCCATCGGGTTTTTGCAAAACAACACGTTTAATATGAGCATTGGCTATCTGAGCCTTACACTGATAACAAACGAATTCGTGCCCGCAGATATAAATGGTAGCATTATTTGTTGCATTGCCATTTCTTGCTGCCAGCGCGATGGCATTAGATTCCGCATGAGATCCCACAGCACGACATCGTTCCAATTGTGTACCGGACTTTATATTGTGCTTATTGCGATAACAAAATCCTATCTCAATGCAATTTTTTTGATATTGCGGAGCCCCATTATAACCGGTAGAAATCATATCTTTATTCTGCACTATCACTGCACCAACCTGCCTACGCAGACAAGAAGAGCGCGTTGCGACAACTTTTGCAATATTCAAAAAATACTCATCCCAATCTGGTCGTTCCATAAATTCCCGTTTTTTATATTTCAATAACATCTAGATCATGTGAAATATGCGCATTTTTGCAATATTTATCAACTGCTTTCTTATATATATCAAGGTCTTTATAGCGCTCAGAAAAATGCGTAAGGATCAATTTCTTGACATTATTCTTCTGCGCATACAAAGCCGCCATTTCGGCTGTCATATGATTAAATTCATCCGCAAGTTCTTTCTCGCTATCCAAATAGGTCGCCTCCATTAAAACGGCATCTGCATCCTTTATCAAATGACCAATATTCTCACACACTCCCGTATCAAGAACATATGCAAAAACTTTTTCATCAGTCTTATAACTGATATCTTCCCGTTTTATGCTTGTTCCCCGATAGTCAATTTCTCCCTCTTTTTCCAGTTTCCCAAGAATGGGCCCGGCCAGCGCCAATTTTTTCAATTTATCTTTATCAAATCGCCATTGGGGCAATAATGTAAAGCGATATCCCAGAGTGGGCGTAGAATGTAAAAGCTCGTAAGCTTCTATACGATAATCCTCAGTTTCTTCTACCAGCCCCGCTTCGAGAGGATGAAAGTAAAACTCAATACGAGGAGTGTATTTGGAGCTGTTCACAAGATTATCAAGAAAATTCCGGCCTGTTGCAGGATAATAAATATGAACTTCATGTCTTACCTGCATTAAATTTAATCTTTGCAAAATACCCGGCAGTCCCAAACAATGATCACCATGAAAATGTGAAATAAAGATCTTCGTGATCTTTCCGGGTGAAATTCCGGCAAAGGTAAATTGTCGCTGTGCGCCTTCTCCGGGATCAAAAAGTATGCCGCCAAATGGCCACTGCAAAAAATAAGCATTCTGTGAACGCGTCCTAGTGGGTAATTGCCCTGCTGTTCCTAAAATTGTAAGTTTCATTTTAATACATTCAGTTTGTCTTGATATCAGGTTTGCTAAGCTGAATTTATTTTGTCCATTTCTATTTACATTGCTTACACTATAAGAGATAAAACAATGGAATTCAACTTCTCGGAGGGTCTGTCTGAGCGTGAAAGCAAGATAAGTGGAACCTGTGCACCCAAAACAAGTCCACCCACAGGAGCATGCTGCAATTCTATGATTGATTTCAGTAAAAAATTGCAAACAGTAATCTCCGGGAAAACGATGATATCAACATCACCCGATATTTTGGACTCAATGCCTTTCTTGACTGCAGCTTCGGCATTTAAGATTACATCTAAAGCCATAGGACCTTCAGCTTCATATCCCCTGGCTGTAAATTCTTCGGCCAATTTTCTTGCTTCAAGTGTTTCGGGCATTTTTGGATTTAATTTTTCTACAACAGCTGCAAAAGCTAACTTAGGTTTGCGTTGTAATATCTTTTCCGCCAATTCTATAGCATTTTCGCTAATAGCTCTTTTTTTGTCAATGTCGGGTCTAATATTCAAAGCACCATCTGTTAAAAAAAGTAATTTATGATAACCTGGACTATCGCAAACGGCAACATGAGATAATGTTGCGCCCTTACGTAAACCTTTTTCCTTATGTAAAACAGGAGACAAAAAAGCTGCCGTGGATATATCGCCTTTCATTAAAGCATGACCTTTGCCAGCTCGTATATCGGCAATCGCCGCCCATATAGCCGCTTCAGGAGATTTACAGTCAATAAACTCAACATTTTTCAATCCCTGTTTATCGGAAAGAGCTTTCATACTCTCCTTTCTTCCAAAGAGTCTCGCTTTAATATATCCTTTTTTTTCTGCTTCACCCAATGCCTCAAATATTGAGGGTGAGTCGGGATAAACAATATTTAATATTTTTGGGTCTTTAAGATCAATTCTTTTATAGATATTGTCAAAATTCATGCTAACCTCAACTTAATATTCGTAGATCTTCATCTTATTATCAAGAATTCTAAAACCGCCATCTCGCATGGCGCCAAGTTCGTTTTCACCCGGATGTATTTCTATATAAAATTGTTCGGATAAATGCTTTTGTAATTCACCTATCACATAATCACTATAAGCTATGCCACCTGTAAAGATCAAGGCTTTTACCTTAAAGTCCAGTACAGCTGCCATGCTTCCGACTTCTTTACGGATCTGGTAAATCATGGCATCAAGGATCAACTTAGCTTTTTCGTCACCGGTCTCAATACGCTTAACTACCTCACGTACATCATTAGTTCCCAAATAACCTTTAAGTCCACTTTCGCGGGATAAAAGTTTTGTTATTGCCCCTTTATCCATCTGTTTATCATAGATCAGATCTAATAATCCACGCAGGGGCAAAGCTCCCGCGCGTTCAGGTGAAAAAGGTCCCATACCTAAAAGCGCATCATTAACATCCAGCATTCTATCATTTTTCATAGCACACACGCTGATACCTCCACCCATGTGTGCCACTACAAAATTCTCTTTTTCTATTTCCCAGCCATTTTTATCGCACACTCCACGAGTTGTGGCTTTAATGTTCAGGGCATGAGAAAGGCTCCTTCTTACAATTCCGGGTGTTCCGGAAACTCTGGCAATATCCGGAAATTCATCAACGACCACCGGATCGATAATGTAAGCCGGTGCTGAAAACTTTTCCCCAAAATATCTCGCAAATACTGCACCCAAATTTGAGGCGTGATTTCCGTATCTTGCAAGTTTCGCATCCTTGATCATTTTATCATTAACAGGATAAGCGCCACTTTTCATAGGGTGAAATATTCCTCCCCTGGCAATGACAATATCAATTTTATCGATCTTATTTTCTTTTAATACAGCTTCGATCTGACTTTTTCTAAATGGGTATTCTTTATATACATTTTCCTTTGAGATATGCTCTTCATCAATGGCAAATGACAGCTTTAATTCTAATTTTTCACGACTGAATACAGCCAGCTTGGTACTTGTAGAACCGGGGTTGATCGCCAAAACGAGTTGGGACATCTTATCTCCTAATTATGTTTAAAAATATTAAATTTAAGATAAAAAATATTGTTTGTTATTCCAAAATAATTATTATATTCACAAGCATTTTGAGATTATGGGGAATTAGCTCAGCTGGGAGAGCGCTTGAATGGCATTCAAGAGGTCAGCGGTTCGATCCCGCTATTCTCCACTTTAAAAACTTATCATATATCGGCACTAATAATTTAGTGCTTTTTATATTTCTACTTGTTTTATATAGGGTCTTATGTCAAAATTATTTGTCAATTTTACAGCAAGTAAAAACATCAGTGATAAAATCACAATACCTAGCCATCCCAAAGGTGCAAGCAGGGTTTCTTTTCCCATAAAACCTGTTAATAAAATAACTGAAGGCACCAGACCGTTGAACCAGCCATGTCCAACACTTGTCAAAACAACTGAATTCCCTCGCACATACATATAATTAAAAAGTGTCCCAAGAAAAAATGTGATCATTAAGAATAAAAACACACCGGAAGTAGTATAAGGTCCGTAATTATATCCCATTAAAATAATAGGCGCATGCCACAGTCCCCAAACAAGATTTGTTATTAAATTAGCTTTATGAAAACCCAAAGGCAATAATTTTTGAAAAAGATAGGAGCGCCAGCCATATTCTTCACCGAACATCATAATGATGGGAAAAGTAAGATTAGCTATTAATCCAACGATCAAAAATTGAAATGTCCAAAAGAAAAGAGGATGCGTTGCGTCACCCACGAGGGTTAATTCGTTGACCCCCATATTTTTTAAATACCAATCCGGAGATCCTCCAAAAATAAGTGAATTAACAAGAATACTTAAAAAAACAAATCCCACAATACTGATAAGCATAATGATATAATTCTTAAATTTTCCAAAACGAAAACCACTGTTTCTAAAACCTTCCGCAAATATCAATCTCAAGAATATTGCCACAAGCGCAGGAAATAGCATCATAGCTCCAAATACCTGAATAGGAAGATGTTTTTTAGAGACATAAACTGCAACACGTTCTTCAAGTGTGGTCAAGTCAATAGGCTCTCCTCCCTTACCAAGCACAAAGGTTTGCAAGTCTTCACCGCTAAGTTCCGGATGTACTTCCAGATATCTTGCAACAGCAGCCTCATCCTTTTGTAAGATCTTTGAAAACTGGTGAATAGCGGGTAATTCAGGATCCAGTTTTTTGCCTTCTTTATAGACAAATCCACATAAAAGAAAAGTAAATAAATAAGTTAAAAAGACAAAAGTGATCACTTTTTTCCAGGAAACTTTTTGATCTATCATTATTTTTATATTTTTATTACTCTTGGATCTCATGCTATTCTTGCCTTTTTATTTAAGAATTTTAATATAAAAAATATCAAATTTATTTTCAACCTTTGATAATAAATCGATTATCCAAGGACAGCAAGACTATTCTCAAAGATTAAAATTATAAAAATTATTTACTATTTCATGAGTAACATTTTTTTAGTCATGACATTATTGCCCACTTGCAGACGATAAACATATAAGCCGGAACTATAATTGCTTGCATCCCAGTTTATCTTATAATATCCTGAAAATTGTAATCCACTAACAAGAGTTTCTACTTTTCTACCATTTATATCAAATACTGATAGATCTACTTTATCAATACTCATTAGAGAATAGCCTATAACTGTTGTAGGGTTAAATGGATTGGGATAATTTTGTTCTAATACAAAGTCTTGTGGACTTGCAATATCATCAGTGGAAGTCAGGGTAACAGGATAATCAAAATAGGACAATATACATTTCATTACAGCATTTCTCAGCGAATCCGGGTATATGGTCTCAAAAGGAAAACCCATATAGACCAACTGTGCCTCATTTAAAGACTCAGCAAATGTGCCCGTATATTGAAGAGCAGCTGAACCGTAGGAACTGGAATCTTTTTCAGAATAAAGCAAACAAGCTTCTGCACCGCCGGTCGGCTTAAAACCATCGGGCTTATAAACCTTGTATATGCCATGCTTACCATTGTCAAAATTGACTTTCCCAATACCGTTAAATATTCCGGAAGCAAGAGATTCTATGGAATAAGTCTGAGTATCTCTAACTTTCCACTTTGCTTTCAAATAAGTGGAATAAAAAGCTGCATCTCTTTCTACTGAATAAACGTTTTCCTGGATCTCTGCCCCATTCATAAATAATTTACCGCCGGCTTCAAGGTAAGCTCTGATAAAATTTCTTTCTCTAAAAGTAAATACATTTTTATCTAAACCTGCTATCCAATCTATCATCTTATAAGCCATCAGATCCGTTTCATAAATAGCCTCATCGGACATGGCATCAAATCCTAAACCTGCATGAGATATTGCCTCACCATGATTCACACAATAATCATAAGTATTGCTTACGATGGCCATATCATAAGCCTGAACGATCAAAATGCTATTGGGAGAATCACTCAGAGTCACACCCAAAATATCTTTGCACTGTGGTGCTCTACCATACTCATTTTTACCTGCAATTTTAAAATAATATGTTTTTCCTGTCGGTAAATTTTTTAGAGTATCGCATTCTGAAAAAATATGCAAAGTATCAGTAAAATTTACCCCATCTAAAGAACGATAAAGTTCATATTCATCAGCACGATATACACTATCAACCCTGACTTCGAGTTCACCATTTCCAAGATTTTTCAGGGAAAACCATGAGGCTGTTTCGTAAGGAGGCAAACCTGGTAATGTTGATTTATTCGTATATAATCCTTTATCTGTCCCGACAATTGTATCGTTTTCCGTGCAATAAAAAGATCTAACTGCGTCGCTCCCAATATGCCAATTCTCTTTATCCAACACCTGCCACGAGGAATCTTGTAAATCTAAGACCAATAAACCGGCACCATCGAAATTCACCCCATTAACATAGTGAAACAGACCCGCATATATTTTGTTATCATATTCTTTAATAAAATGAATACCATCGGCCGGTAAACCAAGTGATTCATCATATTTTGTCCATGTTTTCCCATTGTAATGGAATAAGCCACCCAAACAATAATCCGGATTTGTATCGGGTGTATATTCCTCCAAACCTATCCAAACACCATGATGGCTTTGATACATACTATTGCACATAAGAATTTCGGACGCTGAATCAAAAGCATTTGATTTTGAATAATAGGTATGAGAACTTGGATCGCTAATTGGAATTGTGACATCATACTTAAACACCCCATCTTCAGTACCGATCCAAACAATCGAATCGCTAGCAGATACAGACCTTGTTAAGGATGTCTGATAATAACCGGGCTTTAAATTAGCATGTACTTTGTAGGAATTTCTGGAAAAGGGCTTGGTCAATAAACCCGTAAATGAGGCAACAAAGAGAGAATCACTATTTGCTGAAAGACCACGGACCCAATTTGAATAAACGTCACCCGGTAAAATATCGTGATCCCAGTCAGAGCCATCTAGTTTACAAGAATAAATTCCATAATTTGTAGCAAACCATACTCTCTTATTTGCAATGATCATATCATTTATATCATCATTCGTCGTCATATAGCCATTACTTGCTCTATAGAAATACCACTTGCTCTCATTGGCATCATAACGGAAGGCGCCATTTCGATCTGTTCCAAACCAATATCCACTCTCATACTTTTCAATTTTCACAATGCAGTAATCCGAAAGAATATTTTTCCAAGTTTGAGCAAATAATGAAAACGACATCGTTATCAGAATAATAATAATTGAAAATATTTTTTTCACAAATAATCCCCATTGCAATTAGTTTTTATCAAGAAAGAAATTTACAAAAAACAATACAAATAGCATAATGAAAATTAGTAAATTAAAGAGTGCGAATTTTCAGCCTGTCACAGGCCTACAGCGCCACCGCATCAGCCATAGCTCCGATAATTCAGGGCACTTAGCTACGCAGGCTGTTTGAAAATCTGAAATCAGGAATCAGAAACCAGAAACCAGAAACCGGAAATCTGAAATCTGAAATCTGCTCCCCGTATTATATATTATTTAAAGCTTTTTTGCTTTTAATTCTTGCTATAATAATTAAAGTATAAAACACGATTGCATTGCATGCAATACCAACCACTAAGCCATCTATAGCAAAGGGATTTTTCAGGATCATATTCCAGATAACAACACCTGTTATGCCGGCAATTCCTCCAGCTAAAAATTGCGAGAATTTAACCTTTAATCCTAACATAGCTGAGATCAGCGGCACTAAAACAATAGGCGACCAAAAATTGTAGGCGTAGATCAAAATATCTAAAATACTCTTGATTTTAATAGCAAAAATAAGAGAAATACCGCCTACCAGAATATTAATAAGGCGTGCAGATAACAACTCTGCCTTAAGGCTCAATTTATTTTTTCTTAATGGAGTTATAATATCATGAATGAATGAGACAGAGGCTGCATTCAGAAAAGAATCTGCAGAGGACATCACAATTGAAATTATTCCGGCTATCACAATACCTGAAATGCCCAGAGGTAAGACTTCTTTGATAACATAAGGCATAGCAAGATTAGGATCGAGCTGAGGATTCAGGACTAAAGCAACTAAACCAATTAGACCCGTAACAGCGAAAAAAGGAATAGAAAAAATCCCGCTCCATAAAGTCCCTTTTTGGGTATGACTTTTGTCCTTTGCCAGGAATAATCTTTGCACATAAGGTGGCACTAAAGTCTCCCCTAAAAGGAAGGTTAAAAACAAAGAAATAAAAGCAGTAATACTTCCCAAGCCACCCGGAAAGGAAAAATGACTTGCAGGAACAGCCGCCCGAAATTCGCTGATACCCCCAATTTTTGTAATACCGAATATTAAAACTAAGGGAATTCCGATTGCCAGAACGATAAATTGAATAATATCGGTATAAACCACCGAACGCATGCCGCCAACAGTTGAATATAAAAACACAATACCATAACCAATGAGAATGCCATAGACTTGAGGAATGCCCAGAAAAACATTAAAGATATAACCAATAGAACCAATTTGTGCACCCAAGATCCCGGCGGAGACAATAACAGAAAAAACACCGGTGATCACTTTTGAGATCTTCCCATAATGTTTTTCCATAATATCACCAACGGAGATAGCAGTGTTATAATTATCCATGCGAGGAGCAATAAATTTAGCGACTAAAATC
>Ga0172377_10002098_pt1 | contig 20401 bp, 18 predicted proteins | sample Pumphouse3metaG_FD_119749 | JGI IMG/M metagenome (GOLD analysis project Ga0172377, IMG submission 119749) | Leachate microbial communities from a municipal landfill in Southern Ontario, Canada - Pumphouse #3 metaG | ecosystem: Engineered > Solid waste > Landfill > Unclassified | place: Canada...
AAACAGATGTAGCCGCCCCTGTCCCCAGGGGCGTAAGGAACGTTACATGAGAATTAAACTCAGGAATTTCATTAACGTCTCCCGCTCCCCTATGGGGAGCTTTTTCAATGCCGGGTTCTTTGAGCCCGGTTTTTTACTTTCCTTGACATCGCGATACTGAAGTACTATGTTAATATTACTGCGGGAACATAACCATTTCAGGAGAGGATTATGGAAGAGTACTATGTAGACAAAAACGCGCAGAACGGGGAACACGTAATTCACACTGCGACCTGTTCCTGCCTCGATTCGGTTGACAACAAAGAAAACCTCGGCGCATTCTTCAGCTGTCAAAGTGCGGTTCAGGAAGCGGAAAGGCGGGGGTATAATGCTAACGCCTGCAAAATATGCTGTGTTTCCTGTCATACGGAATAGTTTGAACATAACTTAACTAATCCCGCGGAACAGAGTCGTCTGAAGCCAGGACGGCTCTGTTTATTTTTGAGGACTAATCCTCCAAGGTGTATTCCTGGTAGTTTTTGATAGCCTTGGTAAACTTCAGGTCTTTGGAAGAACTGCCCCGGACATTGTATATGTAGTAATCTTTCAGATCTTTGCCCACGCTCACGACATGCCCGTCGACAAAGAAAATATTCGCAAGATTTTTATGGCGCATAGTTATATGGGGAGCGCTGGTGCCTATGCCGCTGTAATGTATGTATTCATTGCTGCTGATTGTTCCACAGTCTCCGCCTAATACGCTGCAGCTTGGTGAAATAAACCTTTTCAGCGGAATGGGCAGAGTCGGGTCCACCTGATCCGGATTCTTTACGGTTCCGATCGTTGTAAATATAAAAGGATAATCTCCTTTTATGGGGCCGGTCAGGGCTTGGCCGTAAGACCCGGCTCCCTCCAACGTAGAAACCTGCTCTTCAGGACAAAATAATATAGACTCGCTTTTCAGGTACCCCTGGCCTATAGGCGCTGATTGGATCCATGATACTCTTTCGGCGTCGCGATAGGGTTTTATCAAATCTTCCGGCAACATGGCGGTAGACCATTCCGTTCCGCCGTAGGCAAACTCGTTGAAATCAGCAGCGTAAAGCAGATAACTCGCGCCAATCTGTTTTTGCTTATTGATACATGATATTAATTTCGCTTTTCTTCTGGCATTTAAGAGCGCCGGCAGCAATATTGCCGCCAGAATGCCGATAACCCCTATGACCATGAGCAATTCGATGAGTGTGAACCTGCGCTTTCCGCTTTTCATTCTCCTATCTCCATATTATAAATATATAGTTCAATCCCTGACGTATAATATATTATTTTAACAAAAGGAAGAGAAAATTGCAAGTTAAGTAGTGAATAAATTAAGATATAGTTCGGTTGTTCTTTCGGAATTGCCATGGAGAACAGTTGTATACGCGCCGGAACTGGCGGGCGAAATAATTGGAATCATGGAATCCGCATTGAACGGTTATTTCTCCGACTGAATCCTGGGTTTCGACCAATAATCCGGCGGCTTTCTGGAGGCGGATGCGGATCAGGTAATCAATCGGCGAATATCCCACCACGTTCTTGAAAGTGGCGATCAGTGAACTTTTTGACATACCGGCCACTTTGGTAAGCTGCTCGATCTTCCAGTCTTTTTTGTACTGGGTTTCCAGCCTGCTGATAATTTTACCTATCCGGTAAAGGGCTTGAGCCTGGGGAATTTCAACTTTCGAATACTGCCGTGAAAAGAGGACCATCAGTTCAAGCAGCATGCTGAGCATCAGGCTGTCATAACCGGGCAGTTGTTTATCCTGTTCATCCCGTATTCGGTGAATAATGGTTTCGGCATGCGCCAGCAGGCGGCGGCTGATCCGCAGACGGCTTTTAAAGCGGTGCCGCCGCCGGTAGGCCGGTTCCAGCAGGAACATTGCGTTGTAACCGGCATCGTTCTGCAGGTTTTTGAACGAATGCTGCAAGCGGCGGGCGTCATACATGATATTATGCATGCTCAGGCCGTGGCGTTCCTTGAAATAATGTCTGGTTTTTCCCTGGAAAACGAAAATGTCGCCGGCTGATACCGGATAATCGATGCCGTCAATGGAATGAATGCCGTAGCCTTCGGTGATGATCACCAGTTCGGCGAAATCATGCCAGTGATCAATATCCGTCAGGTCTCCCGGATGCTGGTAATGCTGGTCGCCATGGATACTCCTGAGAGCTATCGGGTAGGCGTTTTCCCTGAAAAAATCTTTGCTTAATGCCTGTATTGCTTTCATTTTTTCCGTTTTTTGGAATATCGTGCTATTCTTTTATAATATCGTCAAGGTGCGGTGAAAAGTCAAATGTTATTTTAATCATAATGTTTAACCAGTAACCTGCTAAGGAGGTATTATCATGGCCGGTACTTTCAGATTTTCATTCGGTCCCTGGAACATTCACGAAGGAGCCGACCCTTTTGGCCCGCAAGTCAGGGAATCAATCGCTTTTAACGACAAACTGAAAACTTACAAGGAACTGGGGTTTGACGGTGTGCAATTCCATGATGATGATGCGGTTCCGGAAATGAATAAGCTGAGCCAGTCGCAAATTGTCAGCGAGGCGAAAGCGGTAAAAGCCAAGCTTGACGATAAAGGTTTGACTGCTGAATTCGTCGCTCCGCGCCTCTGGGAAGACCCGCGCACTATTGACGGCGGTTACACCAATAACGACCCGAAACTGCGCGAATACGCCATTGAACGCAGCAAACGCTGTATTGATATCGCCAAGGCTTTGGGAACTGATAATATCGTCCTGTGGCTGGCTCGCGAAGGCACTTATATCCGGGAAGCCAAAGATTCCGTATGGGCGGTTGAAAAAATAGTTGAAGCCCTGCAAGCTATGCTGGATTACGATCCCGATATCCGCATTATGATCGAGTCCAAACCCAATGAACCGATGGACCATACTTATATTCCTACTATCGGACACGCCATCGGGCTGGGACTTCTGACCACCGCCCCGGAAAGAGTAGGTTCGCTTATCGAATCAGCTCACGCTATCCTTGCCGGACTCGACCCGTCCGACGAAATGGGTTATGCGCTGGCGCATAAAAAACTCTGGAGCGTTCACCTGAACGACCAGAACGGTCTGAAGTTTGACCAGGACAAGACTTTCGGCGGCGTTGATTTGCGCCGGGCCTTGAACCAGGTGCGCATACTTGACAAACGCGGCTTCGGCAACAACGGCGAATGGGTCGGGCTTGACGTCAAGGCTATGCGTTCGCAGAAAGCGGAAGTTGCCTGTAAGCACCTTGCCAACAGTAAAAACATCTTCCTGAAACTGTTGGCGGTGAGCCGCAGTCTCGACGACGCGAAAATCGAACAGCTTCGTGCGGAAAGAGATTACGAAGAACTGGAAATGTTCATAGTTAATTCATTATTGAATAACTGATTCGGTTAAGTTTTAGACAAATATGCGCAAAAAATAGAATTTTTCATAAAAAAATACTTTTTGCTAATTGATGCCGTATTTTTTAACCGTTATTTTAGATTGTTGAATATTTTTTAATAAACCGGAGACAAGTAAAATGAAACGCAAACTTAAAATGGGTATGGTCGGCGGCGGCCCCGGCGCTTTTATCGGAGAGGTTCACCGGAAAGCGGCGCGCCTGGACGGTAAAATCGAAGTTGTGGCCGGAGCTTTTGATATTGATCCGGCAAAAAGCCGACAGATGGGCGAAGAACTTAAACTTGATTCTTCCCGGATTTACGATAATTATCAGGAAATGTTTGCCGCCGAGGCCGCGCTTCCCGCAGACGAGCGTATTGATTTTGTGTCTGTCACCACGCCTAACAACTGGCATTTCCCGATTGCCAAAGCCGCGCTCGAAGCCGGATTCCACGTAATGTGCGAAAAACCCATGACCATGACGGTAGCGGAAGCTGTGGAATTGAAAAAAGTTGTGGAAAAAAGCGGAAAGGTTTTCGGGTTGATGCATACTTATCCCGGTTATCCGATGGTCAAACTGGCCAAAGACCTGGTTAAGCAGGGAAAACTGGGTAAAGTCAGGAGAGTCGTTGTCAGTTATGTTCAGGGCTGGCTGGCGAAGGCTATTGAAAAAGACGGACAGATGCAGGCTTCGTGGCGCACCGACCCGAAACAGAGCGGCGCAGGAGGCTGTGTCGGCGACATCGGAACCCATAGCGCCAACCTGGCCGAATATATTACCGGAGCCGGAATAACTGACATTTGCGCCGATCTGAATTCGTTTGTCGAAGGGCGCGTGCTGGATGACGACGGCAACTATTTGCTGCGAATGGAGAACGGCATAAGGGGCGTTATATATTGCAGCCAGATAGCCGTAAGCGAAGAAAATAACCTGAGCATCTGGGTTTACGGCACTGAAGGCGGAATCGAGTGGCACCAGGTAAACCCGAATCAGTTAGTGGTAAAGTCTATCGGCAAAGCGAATGAGATATGGGAACGCGGTACTGATTACGTTAATAATTTGAGCGCCGCCGCTGCGCACTGTACCCGTGTGCCTGCCGGACATCCGGAAGGCTATCTGGAAGCGTTCGCCAATCACTACAATAATTTCGCGGATACCATTCTCGCGCGGGAAGCCGGAGAGACTCCTGATGCGCTGGTGCTTGACTTTCCGGGTGTTGATGACGGGATCAAGGGTATGGTATTTATTGAAAAAATCGTTGAGAGCGCGAAATCCGGACAGAAATGGATAAAATTATAATAAATTACTCGTCCGTGTTCGTCCGTGTTCTAATCCAACAAAAAATAAGGAACATTAAATTATGAGCAGACCTGTAACTATGTTTACCGGGCAATGGGCTGATCTGCCCTTGAAGGAACTGGCGAAAAAAGCCGCCGGCTGGGGTTATGACGGGTTAGAACTGGCTTGCTGGGGCGACCATTTTGACGTCGAAAAAGGGGCTGAAGATCCGGCTTATTGCGAACAGCAGAAAGCCGTCCTTGCGGAAAACGGCCTGAAGGTATGGTCCATCAGTAATCATCTTGCCGGACAGTTGATCTGCGACCCCAATAATGATTCGCGTTCGGATATGTTTGCGCCGCCGGAACTGGCGGGAGACGCCGAAGGCAAACGCCAATGGGCGGTTCAGCAGATGAAATATGCCGCGCAGGCCGCGAAAAACCTTGGAGTCGGAGTCGTTAACGGTTTTACCGGTTCGTCGATCTGGCATATGCTTTACAGTTTTCCGCCCGCCGGCGAAAAAATGCTTGATGACGGCTTTAAGTTTTTTGCGGACATGTTCAATCCTATTCTGGACGTTTTTGGCAAATGCGGCGTAAAGTTCGCGCTGGAAGTTCATCCGACGGAAATAGCCTTTGACATTATCACGGCGAAACGAGCTTTGGAAGCGCTTGACAACCGCCCCGAATTTGGTTTCAATTTCGATCCGAGCCATCTTTTATGGCAAATGGTCAATCCGGTTAAATTTCTTCAGGAATTTCCTGATCGGATTTATCATGTCCACATGAAGGACGCGGCTTTGCAGTTGGACGGCAGAACCGGTATTCTGGCGTCGCATCTGGATTTCGGCCGGCCCGGCAGGGGCTGGGATTTCCGCAGTCTCGGACACGGGGACGTGGATTTTGAAAACGTTATTCGCGAACTTAACCGCCTTGGTTATACCGGTCCGCTGTCGGTGGAATGGGAAGACTGCGGCATGGAACGCGAATACGGCGCCGGGGAAGCCTGCGAGTTCGTCAAAAAAATTGATTTTGCTCCTTCAAACGTCCAGTTCGACGCCGCGTTTGATAATTAAACGTATTTTTTTATTGATTAGGATTTGCTTTTTCATTTCTTTAAATTAAAGTAAGGACTCATCAATAAATGCGAGTGTAGCTCAGTTGGTAGAGCATCACGTTGCCAACGTGATTGTCGACGGTTCGAGTCCGTTCACTCGCTCCATTTTTTTTGCCCTCAAATTACTAATCATCAATAATATTGACCAGTTCACGAGCTTCCCAGGGGCTTAAACCCGCTCCTGATACCGCCAGGTTTCCCATCTGCTGATGAATCGTTTTGATTTGCAGGCGCCGCGCTTGCGCTTCCGGCGCATCCAGTGTACATTGTCCCATGGTGTTTTTCCTTTTTTATTTTTGATTTCGACTTCGAAAAATAAAGGTTAAACACCAGCTTTCAAGTCTTATTCAGAACTTACCGGACAAATGTCCTAATCGTAAATAAGGGTAATACTCATTAATAAGGGTAATGATAAGGGTATTAGGAGCCGGGCAATCCTCGTCCGATGTTTCCACAGACGCAAAACATTGGGATCGTTAAAACTTTCAATTATTTTCAGGACTTCGAGTTCAGATTCCTTGAAACATAAAATTTCCTGAAAATCAGACCTTGACCGGGACATTTTGCCTGGGCCAGAATGTGGACAATAACCATTGGGAAGTGTTTTCCCGGGAACCTTTGGGATAGTCGGCAAATATCGGGCCGATAGAGGTTTTAATCCTTATTTCGACTTTTGCGTCCCTGCGTTTTAATTTCTGCGGAACAGTCCAGATATAAGGCGCCCATAGACGGGTTCCGAGCGAATGTCCGTCAATAAGTATTTCGATAGCCATTCCCTTATAGTCTAAAGTCAAATTGCTGCAGCCTGACAAGTTTAAGGTATTTGTAAATACAACGGTCCCGGCATATTGGCAAAGATTGTTTTTGAAGAAATCGGCAATGAGCGCTTTTTTCGGTAAATTTTTGATGGTTTTATTTTGAGATACCGCGAATTTGCCGGCAATGAAAACTAACGGCAGATACGGCAGTTCCTTCGCATCGTTGACCAGTTCCAGTTTATGGATGCCCTTACCCAGCCTGGTCAATGAAGTTGAGCGATACAGGTTTTTTATTCCTTCGGGAAGAGAATCGCACTTCCTGTCTGGGCTGATTAAAACGCCATCCAGTTTTATTTTTACCGGGCCGTTATGTTCCCGTAAATGGAAAGAAAGAATCGTGTCGGTCTCGCATTCGAAGGTAGTATTTTGTTTATCTGCAAATACGGGCCGTAAAGTATTGTTGTCCTCCAGACTGCAAAAAAACGGATAAGAACTAAGTGCAAGCGTCTTTCCGGTAACTTCCCGCCGGTGCGGAAAAACTTTGACGTCATGTATCGGCATATTAAAGCTTGTTCCGTCCAGCGATACGTTTTTCAGGTATTTCCCGGAGGTGTTTACAATGCAGTGGGAACCGTCGTCAAAGGTTTTTAACAGAATATTTTTCACCAGTCTGCCATTCTTGTACTTGAGAGCGCTGCGCCGTTTCAGGCTGCTTTCCAGAAAATCCAGAATCTCCTGAATATCCATCATCTGTTTTCCTGAATGTTCTTCCAATACTCCGTCATTGTTCAAACTTAATACCACGGAATAATTTTCGTCCGGAGTTTCTTCATGGCTGATTACGCGGAATTCCCATTGGGCGTTAAGTAATCCGCGTATTAAATCGAGGTAGTCGATTTTTAAAACAGGAGCGTGTTCAGGATTCCAGTTGGCGCAAAATGCTTTTTGCGGGTAACGCAGCGCGATTTTGGCGGTTGACGGTTTTTCGGTCAGGGCGGCGGCGTTTGCCGCCTCTTCATTCAGCTGCCCGATGTGGCAGAACCAGGGCTGCGCCGGCGCAATGGGGTTGTAATAATAAGGCTTGATGACATTGCCTCTGGCGTCCAGGGCCGATACGGCCGTGACAAAATGGTTGACGCCGTGAAGAGCCGCCAGGTAAATTATTTCGCGCATTTTGGCGAAAGTCATATCCGACGGGCCTAATGCGAAAAGTTCTGCTATGGCTTTTAATCCGGGACGCGGAATCGCGCTTTCCAACAGTTTGAAAGTACCCCATTCTATATTGCTGAATTTATCAAAAGAACAGATTTCATCGATGCCGGGCATTGAAAACGCCCGCATTGCGGCAACCGGGTCGCCGTTCGCCTTTATTGAATTCCACGGTAAATTTTCATGCAGAAGGTGTCCGGTGAATAAAACTCCTTTAGCATCGCACCATGCCCTGATTTTTCCCATGAATGCGTTCCGGAACCTGTTGCCCAGCAAAAAGTAATAGGCGGACCAGAGTTCCGGGAGAACTTTTCCCGACAAATAAAGTTCAAAGTCCGGCAGCAGTTCCCGGCCGGTCAGGTCCCGGTAGTCATTTTCCAGGCCGTTATAGTAAATCGCTTCGAGAGCGTTGCCGGAAACCGTATGCGTTGCGGCATACATAAAGCTCGGTTCATCGGTAAAAAATCCTTTGATTGTATTTCCGAAATACTGGCCAAAATGTTTATAGTAGACCTCGTGGGTCAAGCTGATAAAACATTCCATTGCGTCCGGATTGAGTATATCGGCATATAATGGAATATTAATTTTCGTCCAGTAATATTTCCTTGGAGATTTTTCCTCTTTTCCATCTCCAAAGTAATGATCGGCAAACGCGACAAGCTTTTTCAACGCGAAATCTTCGTTCTGTTGAATGACTTTGCCCTTGCATCGTCCGCTGGGCCAGTTATATTCGTCATAAATCCAGATCGCCATGTCGTGTTTGTGCGCATATTCGATAATATGGCGGCAGATTTCCAGCCATTCCGGGCCCATGTATTCAACTTCCAGACCGCTGCGGGCATAAATCATGAACTGGTTGATTCCCGCGTTCAGATATTGTTCCAGATTACGGTGCAGGTCTTCTTTGGTGGGGGCTCCGGTTATAGCTCCCATTGGAATTAACGGTCTGTATTTCATGCCTCCAGTCTCCATGTTTTTCCGGTTCGGAATTTATTTACAAACTTATCTGTGAGAATATTTCTTTCTTCAAGGTGTACGAGACACGCCCTTTGGCAGGCGGCTCCGCATAGTGAGGAATTGTATCCGAAACGTACTTGGGGATAGGCTTCGTTCCATAGTGGTTTGTAACGTTCTATATCTTCCCTGGTGAACCGTTTTTTACCGTTAAGGACTTCTTCGCCGTCCGGCATGCTTTCTACCGTTTCCGGGGAAAGGAACGGATTGGTTTTTACGTCGGCGCCCATCCGGTAGGCGGTGCATTGCCATTCGTCGAGCTCGCCTGATTTTGAAATCGCTTTGCCGGGACATGCCGCAATGCATTTCCCGCATTTGTCGCAAAGATGCTCTTCACATATGGCGTCCGGTTCAAGTTCGGCATCGGTCAGGATAAAAGCGAACCTCTGGAACGGGCCGAAACGTTTGGTAAGGAAAAAACCTCCGAGGCCGATTTCTCCCATGCTGCATATATAGGCAGCCTGTTTGAAATCCATCATTACGTCGGGAGCCGGTTTGCCTTCGGCGACTGGTTCGGCGCTGTTTACTTTAAAAACAGGGGCGTGTTCCGGGTTATTACCGGGATCTTCTCCCCTGCGCCGGTCCGGGATGCTTCGCTGAACCACTCCTTCAAAGCCGCAGTCTTCCAGCAGACACGAAACTTTGCGTAATACGATGGGTGCGTGCACTTCGTCAATATGGACGATTCCCACTTCGGGGAACTGGTAAAAATGAGTTCCTTCCTCAACGCCGCGCAGAGAGCCGCGAAGCACCCTGAAGCCCAGTCCGATGATTGATTTGGCCTTGGGGGCAATGAAACGCGGGTCATTTTCGGGAGGAACGCCCGCAAAACGTTCCATCGATCCTATTCCGACCAGGTCCGCGCCGTTTTCCAGCGCGAAATCTTTTATGATTTTTGAGTTTAATACTTTCATATTTCCAGTTTCCATGGTTTTTTATCCCTGAATTGATTTTTGAATTTACGTTTCAGAACCCCGCGCTTTTCCATTGAGTTCAAACAGGCTCGCAGGCAGCCTCCGCATTTCGGCGGATTATAAGTTCCGGGTTCGGGAGGGTAATATTTATTGACGGCGCTGTTTATGTTCGGGTATTCTTCAGAAGTTATGGTTTCCTTTTCGCCCCTGATTATTCTGTCCCCGTCCGGGATATCCTTGAACGCGTCTCTCGGCAAAAACGGATTGCTTGCCTTGTTGGCGCCGATATAATAGGCGAAACATTTCCATTCGTCGATTTTTCCCCAGCTTATTTCATGACCGGCTATTTTGACTTTTATCGATTCGTCGCGGGCAATGCATTTTCCCGGACAATGGGCGACGCAGGCCATACAGTTATTGCAGAGTTTGTCACCGTCGTAAATAGGATCCGGCTCCAGTTCGGCGTCGGTCAGGATGAACGCCTGACGGTTCATGGGGCCGAATTCCGGGGTCAGGAACATTTTGCTGTAACCGATCTCTCCCAGCCCGCAAATATACGCGGCCAGCCTGAAATGAATAAATACGTCAGGAGCCGGAATATCCGGCGCTATTGACCTTGCGTCTAAAGTCCTTTTGTTAGGGGACGAGTCAGTGCCTCCGGACTCTTCCCGGTGCAGTTCCGGGGATTCTTCCCTTCCGGGTTTGCCGGTCATATCCGACAGCGCTCCGCGTCCGCCGGTATTGCGGTATATGATTCCTTCAAATCCGTGATCTTCAATAAATTTTGCCGTATTATAAAGAACCGACGGCGCATAAATTTCATTTATTCCGCCGTATCCCATTGAAGGATACTGAAAAAAATGAGTTCCTTCTTCGCATCCCCGGATATATCCCCTGGGGATTCTGAAAATCATTCCTATCAGGCTCTTTGCGCGCGGCGCGATATAGCGGGGATCCATTTCTTTCGGCGCGCCGTCAAAGCGGTCGAGCGAGCCGATCCCGACCGCATCGGCGCCAAGGTCCAGAGCCGCTTTCTTTACCATTTCAGCGTTTAACATTTTTCATTACCTTTTTGCAATAATTATCATATTCACATTCCGGCAGGTTGTTCAGCCCGCTTTGCCAGGAAGCGGGAAACCTGGAATTATCGATAAAGCCCAGCCCGGAAAAATCCGGCTCACATAAACTCAGCATATTACCGTCGTGTTTTCTGCTGACATAACTTTCTATGACGACTTCCGGGCGGCGGTGGCTGCGCGTCGCCAGTTTTATGCCGTCAACCAGCCCTTTATACGAATCGATGTCCTCCGGGCGCACCCACGTACTGTCCCGCAAAAAAGAAAGTTCATTTTGAGGGTCGGCAAGATATTGCCAGCAGACTCCCCTGAAGTTCGTCCAGGCGTTTTCCTGGCAGGCAATTTCCCTTTCATGAGCGACGAGGTTGTCGTGAAAAGTATGCGCGGAACAAAATCTCAAACATCCGCTGTTTGCGAGCATATAGAGTTTCTTTCCGTTTTTTACGCACCATTCTTTCAGTTTCTTTATTTTATGGGGCGTTCGGTTTAATTCTCTTTGCAGATAAAAACTGTCAAAGTAGTTTTTTACATATTCCATACCAGGAACAGTCCCGATTCCCATATTGACCGATGCTTTGATTTCCAGTTCAGGATAACGCTTTTTTATAAGCTGTGCCGCAAATAACGAAGTTGTTGTTATGGCTTCCAGCCCGATTAAAGTAAATACATTGTCAATTGCGGAAAACAGATTTTCCGCAAAGTTGACGGAAATCGCTTTTTCACCATAGCAGTTGGCGTTCAAAAGCATATTTAGTCTTATTCCGTTTTTATGTATTGCCTTCAGTTCATCCAGCATCTGTTCCTGTTCTTCTTGACAGCGGATGCTGTTTCCGCGTCCGTCCGCAAGGTCCAGCCACGGGAAATACACTTCTTCAATATGACCGGAAAACGCTTCAACAGTCTCCCGGCATTTGTATAAGTCAGGCAGATAATACCCTACAGAAAATTTTAAATTACAGGTCATTCTGAATTTTTTTTGCGGTTGCTCTAAGTAGTTCCACGCGTTCTTCCGGGATGATTTCCCCGCTGTCCAGGTATGCGGTGGGGAGCGCCTGTCCCAAAGCGCCGACGAATTTCCCGTTTTTGTCGTATACGGCAATGCCCAGGGCCGATATTCCGGTGGAGCATTCGTCCCGGCTTAACGCATAACCGGAGGTTTTAATACCTTTTATTTCAGCGGCCATTTCAGCGGGGCTTGTGATTGTCCTGCCGGTAAACTTTTTAAAAGGATTCTGACGGGCCAGTTTCTCGAACCAGTCAATTCCTCTTTCCGCGATAATTATTTTCCCTACGGCGGTACAGTGCATTTTTTCAAGCCATTCCTGTTTGTCGGACACCACCAGTTGGCCTTTGCCCATCGAGACGGATATGCAATACAAGGAACGATGATGCTCAACTCCGAAAAAAGCGGTATCCCCGGTGTTTTCCGAAAGCTTTTGCACGTGGTTTTTGACGACCTGGCGCAAATCCTCGAAAACATCGGAAATTACCCGGCAAAGCTTGAAACATTCCGGGCCCAGTACGTAACGGCTGTTGTCATCCTGCGCAAGGTACCCTCTTGTATAAAGTGAGCGGATGATGTTATGGGCGGTGGCGATTCCCAGGCCAAGCTGCTGCGCAATATCCGTAGAACGTACGGGCGTCGAACTGTCGCGAACGATCTCAAGTATGTCCAGCGCCCGGTCTAAAGATTGAATTAAAGATTTTTTCTTTTCTGCCATTATTTATCTCCAGGCAATAAACTATTGTTGTAATTGATACAATAATAATATAATGCATGGGGGCAAAAAATCAAGCCTGCTTCCTGAAAAAATGTTGTTCCGCGATTTATAACCTAAATCAGCCCGACACTATCTGGGAATGATCGCTTATCGGCGTTACTAACATTTCGGGGGGCGTTCCGGTCAGCTCAGGGCCGTTAATTTTCCGGTTTTCCGCTTGATTTTCCACTGACAAGTAGTCGCGAGCGCGGCCTCGCGCCGCGACCTTTGCGCTCAGTATGGCCGAGCGACTCAGGTCGACAACGTCGTTGTCGCGGAGCAGGCCGCTCCTACTGTTTATGAGTTATTTTTCCTGCAATGATGCTTTGAAAGGCATTACCGGCAGGCCGCTCCCGGACATTAAATTCGGTTGTGCCGTTTTATGCCAGGAATATTTAACCGCAAACGGCTTTTTTACCTTGTCGCTGCGCAATATTATTTCCCGTCCTTTGATTTCGGCTTGAGCCGGATAGAAATTTCCGTTCTTTTCAGCCGTCATGAATTCCCCGGCAGGTTTTCCGTCGGAAGTTTTCAGGTTGTCGTCAAGGTCAGTGAAATTGATGATTAACGTTTCGCCTTTTTGCCTCATGCCGGCGAACCGGGGACACTTCCCGCCCGGTATTTTCTTGCCGCAGGTTTCCGATAAAGCCAGAAAAGCCAGTCTTTTTCCTACCGGTTCTTTGGACAGGGGATGGATGTTTTTTATGTTTGCGATATCCACAATGGAGACAAGGTTACAGTTTTTTACCTCGTCCGCAACCGCGTACTGAGCCTCCCATAATTTGGGCAGTTCTCCCGGTTTGTAATTGGTGTAGGGCGCGATCTGGACAAAATAAAAAGGCAGTTCAGGTAATTCCCATACTTTGCGCCAGCCGTTTATCAGGGCTTTCATTTTGTTGGCGTAAAGCATTCCATCACAAGCGATAACGTTAGATTCTCCCTGATGCCATATTATGCCGCGAATAGCATAGTGCACTATCGGGTTTATCATTGCGTTATATATCCCGGTGGGGAAATACCTTTCGTCCAGAGGGTGGGGCGGCAACAGGTCGGCGGGCAGTTCTATGGGACGATTTGATTTATCGGCGTTTTCCGCCCTTTGCAGCCATTTTGCGATATTGGGCAGTCTCGATTTCAAATCTTTTTGATAATTCGCATTCGCATCCGCGATCTGTTTTTTTATTTTTGTTAACTTGGGATCATTTTCGAACCCGCATGCAGGCGTCCAGGGCTCAATCCTGGTTCCGTTCCAGGCGGATTTTATAAGGCCGACAGGCACGTTAAGTTCTTTATGCAATTCCCGACCGAAATAGAATGCCACGGCCGAAAAATATTTTACGGTATTCGGTGTGCATGGAAGCCATTTTTCAGGTAAATATTGGCTGGGGATTCCGCTTTTCCTTTCTTTAACGGCAAAGATGCGTATATTGGGGTAATCGGCTTTTTTAAGCGCTTCGCGCCCGTTTTGGGAGCGGATCAGCATCCAGTTCATGTTTGATTGTCCAGAACAGAGCCATACGTCCCCGACCACAACGTCCTTTATTTTCTTTTGTCCGGAATTACCGGAGACCGTCAGGACACCGGGAACTGAACAGGCGTTCATCGGTTTAAGTTTCAGCTTCCATTGTCCTTTTTTGTTGGTGACACAGGTAGAATTTTGTCCGGCGAATTGTACTGTGATGTGATCTCCGGGAGTTGCCTGTCCCCAAACCTGTACCGGCTGGTTCCGTTGTAAAACCATATGGTCGGTAAATATCCCCGGCATGGATAACTCTTCCGCCATCGTATTGAGGTTATGATAGAAAAATCCTGATAATAGAATTGAAATTAAAATATTTTTGAGTCTCATAATAGTTTCTCCAGATACAGACCGGTTACGTAAAAACAGGTCGGCAAATCAGATTCAGCTGCTTTAAACGTTATTTTTGTGATTTTTGCCTGTTTTTTGCCTGCCGGCAATTTTATAAATTGTTTTCCTTTACCTGATTTCATAACGATTTTTTCAGATATCAGTTTTTGTCGATTATTGAGTTCGACATTCAGTTGAACTAATTTGACATCCTGTGGATTATAATATTCATAAACAAAATAATCATAGCCATGCCAGTCGTCAATCGTCAGGTTTTTGCCGTCGACGGTGACGGAGGGCTGTTTGTAAATGGGCGTCAAATGTTCAAATTCTCCGCAGGGCATGCGCTTTGCGACTGGCGGGAAGTACAGCTTTATCCCATTTTTATTATCGCCGCAGCCGGAAAGTTTTGCCGTGGCTTCATGTTCCGGACAGAACTTGCCGGCGGAAGCGGGCAGGGTGCAGTCGATAAGCTTTTTAACGTCAGTTTTCGGTTCCGGCGGAACGGGGATTTCCAAGGTGTTTCCGTATTGCTTGAAATAATCATAAGCTGGTCCCGTGTCTTTCGGTTTATAAGTTATTGTATACTTTTTGTTCCAGTCGTCAGGATTATCTTTCGTCTGTTCATTTTTCCATACCCTTACATAGTCAATATAATAGGTGCACGGAAAATCATTTTTATCCGGCGCGCCGAACCAGGAGAATTGGGGCAATATGTCAAGACTCATGATCATCGGCATGTCCCAATAATTCTTTTTGACCGTATAGTCCCTGACTAAAACGCCGTCGATGTAAAAGCGGATATTTTTCGGCGTCCATTCCAGGCCATAGACATGGAAATCATCATAGAATTTAAAATCGGAGCCCCATTTGCTTCCAGCCGAATAATGAAAAAATTTCGGTTTACGTTCAACATAATGCAGTGTCATCAGGTATTTTTGGGAATACCTCAGGGACTTGGCCGACATTTCATACACGTCGATTTCAGGCGCCGCGTCGACTCCGGTCTGACGGTTGATTCCCCGGCCGTAAAACCAGAAGTTGCAGGCCATGGTTGACGGCAGCATTTTGGCTCTGACTTCAAAATAACCGTACCGGATCAAATGCATTGACTTGACCACTCCCATTGTGTAGGTGTGAAACTCTTCGCCGCGGGCGGAGAATCTCCCGCTCGGCAGATTTTTATTCATATCGGCGATCAGGTGGAGCATCCCATTTTTGACAATGACATTTTGCGGCAGGGTGCGTACCGGCGGTTTACCGTAACGGTAGGAAACCAGATCGGTCCACTTGCCTCGGTCAAGTTTTTTTCCGGTAAATTCGTCGCTCAATTTATCGGCTTTTTCCCATTTACCCTGATTTTTCTGATCTGACAGCGGGTATTTATCCGTTAAGCGGCGCGGATATTTTCCCAGCGGGCCGAAGCGCAGCCAGTCCGCATCGCGGTATTGCCATTTTTTGTGAAAATAGTTTCTAAGCCGCCCGATTTCTTCCGCGTTCAGTTCCGGACGGTTGAAAACGGCGATTTCGGCGATTTCCCCACACAGGAAACCGCTGTTTTGGGCGTTTGAACCGATAAGCAGCGGATTATTGAAAGCGCCATGCTGGTTATTATAAAAAGTCGTCAGCGGCAATACTCCATGCTCCTTGCCCATATTCAGGTGAAAACGCGGGGTCGAATCAGGATATTTCTCGTCTCCCCAATAAACCGCGCATTGCCATGGGGCGGAGCTTTTTTCCCGGCGTCGGAATACCATAAAGACAGAAATACCCTTTGGGCAGTTAACGGATTTCGCGGTGCGCATATGTTGTTTACCCTGAAAGAGCGCCGCATTTACGACGTAAGCGGGGCGATAGTCGCCGTTTGCGCTTAGATCGTTGCCGGCTGGGGAAAGATCGCGCCACTTTGAAATCCGGCCGTTTTCCCGGACTATTGATCCGGCAACGGAGGCGTCGAGGTGAAGTACCAGTCCTTTTGGGAAATTAAACTCGTTTTTGTCAAAATTCCCGTTATCGGCCAGAGCGATCGTCATACTTGTAAAAATTAAGATTGTTGTCTGCCAAAGTTTCATTCATCTTCCTCAATTTATTTAATTACTCAAGCTTTTTTATCAATCATTACCAGCCACGGGTTTTATCTAAACTGCCGGGAATTTTGCGATTGCGGATATAGTGCCTGAAATTTGCGACAAACTGGCGTATTTTACGTTCTTCCAGATTTTCGCAAAACCCGGCGCTGTGCGGCGTCAGCAGCAGCCTGGGTTCATCCCATAGCGGACTGTCTTCAGGACATGGTTCTTGTTCCAGTACGTCGATTCCGGCCCCGGCCAGGCGTCCTCCGCGCAAGGCTTTCAAGAGCGCGTTTTCATCAACGATCTCGCCTCGGCTGATATTTATCAGATAAGAGTCTTTGCGCATTGCCGAAAACTCTTTGTCGGAAATCATATTGTTGGTTTGGGGAGTTGACGGAAGCGAGCATATTACGGCGTCACAATCGCCAAGGAACTCTGTTAACTGGTCAAAACCATATACTTTATCGATGTTCTCATTTTTTGTTATTTCCTTGACGTCAAGCACGTGGACCTTCTTGACCGCGGGCTTGGCCAATGCCGCGACGCGTGAACCGATTTTCCCTACTCCCAGGATGCCCAGGGTTATTCCGCCGATTTCCCGCCCCCGGATGATTTCCCACTTATGGGCTTTCATCAAGTCTCTCTGGAGATGCAGGTTGCGCGCCAAAGCGAAAAGCATCGCTACCGCGTGTTCGGCGACTATAGCGGTAATTGAACTGCCGGTATTGGTCAGGATAATATCACTGTTCCTGAACGCCGGGTACATAACATGTTCAACTCCGGTCGAATTAGTCTGCACCCATTTCAGTTTTCCGGCTTTGCTGAAATCGGCTTCGGTCAGGGTGCCGTAAAGCACTTCCAGGTCATCCAGGTAATCAGCGACCTGTTCTCCCGCTTTTAAAAAACGAATATCGGCATCGGGCGTTAATTCGGCCAACAGTTCGTTTATGGCGGGGGTAGAGTTGATCATCGTTATTAAGGTTTTTATCCTGCTCATAAAAAGATTTTCCTGAAATTTGTTGTTTATTGAGTCTATCGTAAGCGATAATAAAACGCCCCGCTTGCGTCCGCCGCAGAGCCGTTTCTTACGCATTCACCACTATATACCTGTAAATTAAAATCCTGGGTTATTTGATTTTTCCCTCTTGCGGCGGCATGTCCGTCAGCATATACCACGTTCACTGTTCCGTTGTGGATAAGGTGCAGCCGTCCATAGTTTTCCGAACTGGTGTCTGTAGCCCACAGCATCCTGAAATGCGGTTTTTGAGCGGCGACCGACCAGGAACAGCCAATCAGGTTTATTTTTGACCAGCCGGCTTTCTGATAGGCGGGGTCTTTTAAAGAAACTCCGGGGGTGGTTACGGAATTCGAATACCAGGAGCCGTAGGTGTGTGTCCAGGCAGTAGTTGAATCAATGCTTATATCGCCTAACGCTGTGATTGAGGACGGGCAATAAAAAACATCGCGCTTAGTCAAATAATTTTCATTATTCAAACGCAGCGCCCATGTCCCCTTGGAAAGGACGCCGCCGGGCGGATTCAGGCAATAGAAAAAGCTCTCATAGTCATCCATGTATAAAGCCGCCGCGGTACCGATCTGTTTCTGGTTATTGAGGCAACTGATTGCTTTGGCGCGGTCGCGAGCCTTATTGAGGGCGGGCAGAAGCATTGAAGCCAGAACTGCTATAATCCCGATCACGACCAGTAATTCAATGAGTGTAAAGAGTTTCGCTTTCATTTTGGGTTCCACCTTTGTTTTTCAGGGTTTGAGTTGTTTCCTTTTTCTGACCTTCTATTAAAATATTACGATTGCTGATTTTAAACGTAGATACTGTTACTCAGCGTCTGCGCATGTTTTAATGTGGTTGCCGCCTGGGAAATTATTCCTCCGCAATCACTTCCCAGCGCGACCCATTGGATTCCTCGTTTCAGGCAAACTTCCAGAGGGCCGCCGGCGGTCCCCAGCATTAAACCGGCCTTCAGGGTTTTGCGGCAGACTTCATCTATTACCTTGCATACTTCCGGGTCTTTCAATTGATTCAGTTTTCCCATCGAACCGGAAAGATCACACGGGCCGACGCATATACTGTCAATCCCCGGAACCTGTAATATCGCATCGAGGTTTTTTACCGCTTCGACATGCTCAATTTGTATTATGACCATTGGTTCTTTTTTAGAAGTTTCAAGATAATCATTAAAGTTTATCTGTCCGTATCTTGACGCGCGGCGAACTCCGCAGCCTCGTCTGCCCTTGGGCGGATAACGGCATGCCGCAACAGCGTCCTCTGCTTCTTCAGCGGTGTTGACCATGGGAATTATTACACCGGCCGGAGCAAGGTCCAGGACGGTTTTTATCACCCAGTGTTCATTCCACGGCACCCTGACGAAAGGAGCGCAATCAGTGCCGCGCAATGCGATAATATGCCGCATCACGGATTCGATTGTATGAGGAGCATGCTCCATATCGATCCAGGTGAAATCATAACCGACGTCGCCGGCTATTTCACTGACTGTCATGTCAGATAAAGTCACCAGCATCCCAATGCAGGTTTTTTTATCGGCGATTTTCCGCTTGAATTTATCAATGTTGTTAATACTCATAATTGCCTGCTTGTTTTTTGTTTATATCAGTACCATAAAATCTTTTTGCGATAAATTTTCTTTAATCAATTCTTTCTGCATTTTTTGCGCATGTTTGCTTAAGCAATCCATAACAGCCTTATCCTGTCCATTATTTGCCCGTGAGATAGGCATGGTAATTCCCAGGGAGGCGCAGATGTCCCCCTGGGCGTCGAGTATCGGTACGGCCAGTGATAATATTTCTTTTTCCCTGTTCCAACTGGTGCACAGCCTGGTATCCACAATCTCTCTTGAAGATCTTTTTAAATCTTCCAGATTGTTAATATTATTCCATTCTTTGCCGGGGAAGCCGATAGATTCGGTTAACGCCGCCTGGGATTTCGCAGAAAGGTGCGATACCAGCACCTGTCCTGAAACGCTGCCATATAAAGATAAATCCTTATATACCGAATAAACATTTATCATCAGACTTCTTTCGTACTGGGTTTGAGCAATAATATGTACCTGGTTTTCCCTGAGCGTGCTTGCAACGCATGATTCCCTGGTTTCCTTTGCCAGAACCTGGGTGTGACGTTGACTTAACTCCTCCACAATTCTGGCTTTGGAAAACGGTGTCGTCAGTTCCAGAAGCTTCGGACTTAGTTTGTAGCTTCCCGCGCCTGTTTTTTCGACATAACCGATTTCAATCAAAGTCTTTAATATGTTGCACAGGGTCCCTTTGTTGAGCTGTGTGGCTTTTGATAATGAATCAAGGGTTATTCTGGTATTCGGAGAAAGGGTTTCCAGAACTTTAAATGCTCTTTTTATTACTTGAATCATAATTATTAATCCATATTTTTTATAATGTAAAAAATTCTATACTATAAAATATAAGGTGTAAAAATTCATTTGTCAATAGCTGAAATATAGAAACCCAAATAATAATCTAATTTTACAGAATAAAAAGTGCTTTTAAGTAGCGCCGCGTCTCGATGAGACCGGCGACATGTAACGTTGACAGGCCGTATAATGTTGTTCATTACCGCTTTCACCGAAAAGCCGAAGAAATCGCTCCGTAATCGGTCAGACCCGGAAACGGTTCTTTTTTGAGGAGCTAAGGGGCTCCCAAATTCCGTGTTTTGGAATTATCGCGTGTTGGTAGTCCATTTTCAGGCGGAAAGCGGAACTGTTGCCTTCGTGGGAAATTCCGCTTAAAAGCGGTACTACAAACACGTAATTATCCAGGAAGCCGTTATTTGGCGCTTATACCCTGTCTCCTCAACTAAGCCCGCTGACCGATTACTGGTTTGGTAATGGCTCACTCTTTTCGCAGGTTTAAATAGTAGCTCAAGCGTCTCGCTTGAGTCATGAACGGACAGACGTTAACTGGCCACCGA
>Ga0172377_10002099_pt1 | contig 20390 bp, 15 predicted proteins | sample Pumphouse3metaG_FD_119749 | JGI IMG/M metagenome (GOLD analysis project Ga0172377, IMG submission 119749) | Leachate microbial communities from a municipal landfill in Southern Ontario, Canada - Pumphouse #3 metaG | ecosystem: Engineered > Solid waste > Landfill > Unclassified | place: Canada...
AGACAAAGGGCAACAAAAAAAGGAAAATATAATTTTGTAACGTGCAGTAAATGAAAGGTAAAGACAAATAAAAGAAAGGGGTTTACTTTCCGATACAGAAATGCTTAAATATAGATCCTAATATTTCATCATTTGTAATTTCTCCTGTGATTTCACCCAGATAGTTAAGACATTCACGAATATCCTGTGACAGAAATTCTCCCGATATTTTCTGTGCCATACCTTCTTTTACACGCTCAATAGAATCAGCAGCATGAGATACAGCCTCATAATGACGGGCATTGGTGATTATAGTATCTTCTCCGTTTGCCTTTCCTAAATCTATTGAATGAATCATTAACTGTACTAATCCGTCTGTGTTAATACGATTCTTTGCAGAAATAAAAATTATTTCTTCTCCTGTTTTTAAAGGAAGATTTTTCAATTCCTTTATTGTTTCCTCTTTACCAATATCCACCTTGTTTGCCGTAATAATAAGATGCTGATCAGGCTGAAGCTTTTCCCTGATCTTTTTAATTCTTCCTTCTATAACAGGGAATGAGTTTGTTGTATCAACAATTAGAATAACTATGGTAGCCTTTTTTAAGGTTTCGTATGTTCTTTCAATACCCATATTCTCTATTCTGTCTGTAGTCTTTCTTAATCCTGCAGTATCAAAGAACCTGAAAGCTGTACCCTGAATGTTGACAACATCTTCGATTACATCTCGTGTTGTACCATGAATATCAGAGACCATAGCTCTGTTCTCATTTACCAGTACATTTAACAGAGTGGATTTTCCTACATTTGTTTCACCGATTATTATAGATGGAATACCGTTTTTAATGACATTTCCCAGCTGATAAGAATTTTTTAAACGAAGAAGAACTGTAGATATACGGTTAATAAGTTCTGTCAATTCTTTTCTGTCGGCAAATTCGATATCTTCATCACTAAAATCAAGTTCGAGTTCTATAAGCGAAATGAAATCAATAAGCTGTTTTCTTAAGTCTGAAATTTCAGTTGAAAATCCTCCGCGCATCTGATGTAATGCAACCTGCTGTGAAGCTTTTGTTGATGAAGAAATCAGATCTGCTACGGCTTCTGCCTGCGAAAGATCCATCTTCCCGTTTAGAAACGCTCGTTTGGAAAATTCTCCGGGCAGTGCCATTCTTGCTCCGCCTGAAATAAGAACCTGAAGAATTCTTTGTTGAATGTATACAGATCCGTGACAATTAATTTCTACTATATCTTCTCCTGTAAAAGAGTGGGGACCATGAAATAATAAAACTACAACCTGATCAATTATTTCTTCTCCGCTACTGAATGTTCCTACATGTATTGTATTGGCAGGCTGATCTGCCAGCTTTTTATTCTTTGTGCCAAAATGGAAAAATGAATCAGCAATCTCTATTGCTTTTTTTCCGGAAAGACGTATCATAGCAACTGGTCCCATACCGGGAGAAGTGGAAATTGCACATATAGTAGAAAAATCAGTCATAATTTTTTATTTTCACAAAAATAGACATTTTTCGATGCACTTTTATACTTTTGTGGTGGTATTTAGGAATGATGTTTATCTTTGGTAATTGTGAAAAAAAATATTGAATTAATTTAGGAAATCAGAGTTTATGAGTCTTAAGGAATATATTAGATATCGAAAACACAGAAACAGTCATATTAAATATTATAGTATAAATTATTTGCGCTTTTGTCTTCCTGCCTGGTTTTCGCAATGCAGAAGAGAAAAAATTTTATCGCAATATTTCGGATTGAACCCTGAAGAACAGCAATATGTTCTTAGCAGAGTAAATTATTACAATAAACTTTCTGATGAATATGCAACTGTAAAATTAGAAGATAATAAGATGCATTATTATCCTTTGAATAAATTAAAAATTCATGGAACATATAATGGTAGTCGTGCACGTACTGTTTATGTTTTCGATACATGGGAGAATATCAGATATTTTAGACAATCATATAAGGCAGGTTTCCTTTTTGGAGATGTCACTGAAATTCCTTCTGTTCCATGTTTTGTTAAAAGTCGTCCTGTAAAAGGGGAAAATAAAAATTCAGTTGTCCTTAATTTGGAAAAAGTTAGACATTTTATGTTCATTAAAAATGACCGTAAACAATTTGAGGATAAAAAGAATATGTTAATTGGGCGGGCTTTTATTAATCAGCTTCACCGCAAAAGATTTTATGAGATGTATTTTGGTCATTCTATGTGTAATTTGGGAGATGCCAATAAAAAAAATACAGATCATCCCAAATGGCAGGTAAATCCTATGTCAATTGATGAACATCTTGATTATAAGTTTATTCTGGCTCTTGAAGGAAATGATGTGGCTTCTAATTTGAAATGGATAATGTCTTCCAATTCACTTGCTGTAATGCCCAAACCTACTTATGAGACATGGTTTATGGAAGGGAAATTGATACCAAATTATCATTATATGGAAATTAAACCCGACTATTCCGATCTGGAAGAAAGAATGAAATATTACATAGCACATCCTGATGAAGCCAATGAAATTATACGTCATGCTCATGAATATATTGCACAGTTCTTTAATAAAAAAAGAGAACGTTTAATTGGTTTGATGGTGGCTAATAAATATTTTGTTTCTACCGGACAAAAAGGAAAGTAAAATTTGAGTATTATAAGCAGAAGTTAAAAATAGATAATAATTTTTTCTATGCTTTTTCTAAAACTCATACATTTAAGTCTGTTATTGATAAGTAAAAAGAAAAAGTATGCATATTGGTTTCGATGCTAAAAGAGCATTTAACAACAAAAGGGGTCTGGGTAATTATTCACGTAATCTGATTGAAGGAATGGTTCGATATTATCCGGATAATGAATATACTTTGTATGGAAAACAAACGGATATTGAATTATTTCCAACATGGATGAATATTGTAAAAGATAATATAAAGATTAAGCAACCTGTTCATTCAAATAAAATTTCTCAGATTTACTGGAGAAGTTATGGAGTAAACAGAAATATAAGAGAAGACCATCCTGATATTTATCATGGTTTAAGTCACGAGATCCCGGGAGGTAAGAAGATTGGCAATACAAAATATATTGTAACTGTTCATGATTTACTTATATATAGAATAAAGGAATTATTTAATCCAATAGATCGTAATATTTATGCTTCAAAAATAAAATATAGCTGTAAAAAAGCAGATTTAATTTTATCGGTAAGTCAACAAACGAAAGATGATTTAATTAATTATCTTAATATACCTGAAGAAAAAATAGTTGTCGCTTATCAGTCATGTCATACTATTTATTACAAAAAAACGGATGATGTATTTAAACAATCAGTTAAGGAAAAGTATCATTTACCTGATGAGTATTTGTTATATGTGGGAGCATTAATTAAACATAAAAATGTAAAGCTTATAGTTCAATCGCTTTCAATATTGCCTTCTGATATGAAAATCCCGTTGGTTATTGTTGGTGCCGGTAAAAACTACAAAAAAGAATTGATGCAGGAAATTATTTCTCTGAAGTTGACAGATCGGGTAATCTTTCTTAATTATGTTCAGGATTGTGATATGCCTGCTGTTTACCAGTCTGCAAAAATATTTGTATGGCCTTCTTTTTTTGAAGGATTCGGTATTCCTTTATTAGAGGCCATGTATAGTCATGTTCCTGTTATTACAACTAAAGGAGGATGCTTTTCTGAAGTAGGAGGTGACGCTGCCTGTTATGTAAATCCTAAAAGTAAAGATGAACTGGCAGGTGCTATAGAAAATATTCTCACGGATGATCAGTTATATAAGGATATGCAGCGAAAAGGAGATAAACAGGCTATTAAATTTCATTTGAAAAATACAACAGAAAAAATGAATCAGATTTATTCTTTATTTATATAAATATATTGTTAAATCCCTGATTTTCTTTGAACTCTAATGTATGACTAATAATAAAACGTTAATTATCTTCTGAATTCCGAAGGGGACATTCCTGTTTTGCTTTTAAAAAGACGGCTAAAATAATATATTGACTGGAATCCCAGGTCAAAACTTATTTCTTTTATACTTTTGTCTGTAGATAACAGCAATTCTTTTGATCTCATAATCTTTAGTTCCAGATAATACTGATGGGGGGCAACGCCGGTGTATTTTTTAAACATTTTACGAAAGTATGAGTATCCTATCAGATGATCGTGAGCAATTTTTTTAAAATCAAGCGTCTGATCAATTTCTTCCCGCATTCTAAAACGTACTTCTTCTATAAATTTAGAGATATCTTTTCCTTTAAATTCTTTCTGCTTCTCTGCTGATATAATATAACCAAGAAGTTTTATAACCAGTCCTGAAACAATTTGCTGATAGCCCGGCTTTTCTTCCCTTACAAGATCAAAAATTTTTATATATGTATCTATCAGTTCTTCTTTGTATCCGCAATAAATAACCGGTGCTGACGAATTAAACCATTCGCCGGCAAAAAGATGATCGGCAAATTCTCCGTTAAAGCCGATATAATTTTCATGCCATCCTGTTTTTTTTAAAGGACGATAGCGATGTTTTATTCCTGGACGAATAATAAACAGATTTCCCGGTTTTAACTGGTATTTCCCGGAATTTGTTTCCAGTATTCCGGAACCCTCGGAAATATAATTTATCTGATATTCCTGTAAAACACGACCTTTCTCCCAAGTAAAATAATAACTTGCAGGATGATCCTTTTGTGGATATTCTGTATTAGGTGGTGTAACAACTGTTCCTGCTACATTCAAATATAGGCCCCAGCTTTTATCTTCTTTCCCTGGTGTGAGATATTTAACAAAGTTTTCCATAATAGTGCCAAAAGATACAAATCATTTATCAATTTGTGTATTTATAGTATCTGATTTATAGCTTATTTTTGGATAAAAATGAATCTAATATTTACTGACAAAAATAATAAATAATTAAACTAAAAATTTAAAAAATGAATGTAATTTTCGCAATAGTAATAATAGCAATTGGTAGTTTCTGCCAGTCCAGCTCTTATGTTCCCATTACTAAAGTAAAAAAATGGTCATGGGAAAGTTTCTGGTTAATTCAGGGAATTTTTGCCTGGCTGGTGTTTCCTTATATTGGTGCTACGCTGGCTATACCTGAAGGCTCTTCTTTTATGGCATTGTTAGGTGTAAATAGTATTGCTGTATGGAAAACTATTGGCTATGGTGTTTTATGGGGCATTGGAGGTCTTACGTTTGGATTGTCTATGCGTTACCTTGGTGTTGCTTTAGGACAATCTATTTCTCTGGGTACCTGTTCAGCTTTTGGTACAATTATCCCTGCTTTGTTTTATGATAAACAGGATTTGTTGCATGGTCCCGGATTAATGTTGTTGATTAGTGTTTGTATTACTATTGCCGGTATTGCAGTAATTGGTTATGCCGGAGTACTTCGTTCACAAAACATGACTGATAAAGAAAAGAAAGCTGCTGTAAAAGACTTTGCTTTAACAAAAGGACTTCTGGTTGCATTACTTTCCGGTGTTATGAGTGCATGTTTTGCTTTAGGTCTTAGTTCCGGTACTCCAATTGCAGAAGCAGCAAAAGCCGGTGGCGTTTCATCTTTATTTGCAACATTGCCTTCTACATTTTTAGTAACATTAGGAGGGTTCTTTACAAATGCTGTATATTGTCTGTACCAGAATTATAAGAATAGTACATTTAAAGACTATGTCTCTATCTCAGGAGGAGAGTGGATAAATAATTTATTGTTTTGTGCCCTTGCCGGTATACTGTGGTATTCGCAGTTCTTTGGTCTGGCGTTAGGTAAGAGTTTTATTGCAGGAGATGCAGCTCTGCTGGCTTTCTCATGGAGTATATTGATGTCCTTTAATGTTATATTTAGTAATGTCTGGGGAATTATTCTTAAAGAATGGAAGGGTGTAGACAAAAAAACTATTGCCACTCTTATTACCGGTATAATAATTTTGATTTTCTCAATATTTTTTATAAACTTCTAGTCTGAATTTCAGAGATGAAATTTTTAAAATAAATAATAACTAATATCCAATTTAGGTTATTAATTGGATCAATAAAAAAATAAAATTTAAAGTTATGGAAAAGAAAAGATTAGCTTTTAAAATGTATCTGAATGAAGGTCAGAAAGAAGAATATAGAAAACGTCATGCTCAGTTATGGCCCGAAATGAGAAAAATGCTTAAAGAATCTGGAGTAGGTGATTATTCTATTTTTCTGGATGAAGAAACAAATATTCTTTTTGCTTTCCAGACAGTAACAGGTGGTGCAGGATCTCAGGATATTGGGGATCAGGAGATTGTAAAAAAATGGTGGAAATTTATGGCTGATGTTATGAAAACTAACCCTGATAATTCACCTGTAAGTATTCCACTGGAAGAACTGTTTTATATGCCCTGATAAATTAATTAAAAAAATATTAAAATACGTCTGTTTTTAGACATAATTTATAACATTACCAATAAATAAATTTTAATAATTACAAAAAAAATGAAGAAAGAAAATATCGAAAAAGCGTATCAAATTGCAAAAGACGAGTATGCAAATATTGGTGTTAATACTGACGAAGTATTAAAAAAAATAAATGATGTTGTTATTTCTCTGCAGTGCTGGCAGACTGATGATGTTGGTGGTTTTGAAACTCCTGATGCAAGTTTGAGCGGTGGTGGTATCCAGGCAACCGGTAACTACCCCGGTAAGGCTAAAACTGTTGGTCAGGTACGTCAGGACCTTGAAAAGGTTATGTCTTTACTTCCAGGTAAGCAAAGAGTTAATCTGCATGCAAGCTATGGTGAATTTGGTGGCAAGGTAGTAGACAGAGACCAGATTGAGCCAAAACATTTTCAGGGATGGATCGACTGGTGTAAAGAAAACGGTATTGGAATGGATTTCAATTCTACATGTTTTTCACATCCTAAAGCTGCTGATGGATATACATTATCAAGTAAAGATGAAAATATTCGTAAATTCTGGGTTGAACATGTAAAACGCTGTCGTAAAATTTCTGCTGAAGCAGGTAAACAATTAGGTACTGCATGTATTCATGATATCTGGGTTCCTGATGGTTCTAAAGATACGCCAATTGACAGAAACGGATATCGTACTCTGTTAAAAAAATCTCTTGATGAGATTATGGAAACAAAGTATCCTAAAAAATACATGAATGATGCTGTAGAAAGTAAATTATTCGGTATTGGTGCTGAATCAATGACTGTTGGTTCTCACGATTTCTATATGGGATATGCTGTTAAGAATGACAAATTAATTTGTCTTGATACAGGGCATTTTCATCCTACAGAACAGGTTGGTGATAAAATTTCTGCTTGTCTGCAATTTGTTGATGAATTACTATTGCATTTATCACGTCCTGTACGTTGGGATTCAGACCACGTAGTTACTTTAAATGATGATATTCAACTGATAGCTTCTGAAATCATTCGCGCTGACCTTCTGTCACGTATTCATATCGGACTTGATTTCTTTGATGCTTCAATCAATAGAATTGGAGCTTATGTAGTTGGTGCAAGAGCTGCTCAGAAAGCCTTTATGATTGCTATGCTTGAACCTTCAAAAAATTTACTGGCTGACGAAGAAGCAGGAAGATATTTTGAACGTCTTGCAAAATTGGAAGAATTAAAAACTATGCCTTTCGAAGCTGTATGGAACTATTACTGCTTAAAGGAAAATGTTCCTACAGGAATGGATTATATTTCTGTTATAGAACAATACGAAAAAGACGTATTAAGTAAACGTTGATTTTGTTTTTTTGTAAAGAAAATTATAACTGTAGGGACGCGATTTTATCGAGCCTCTACAGTTATTGTCTTTTTTAAAAGGGATCAGAACCATAAACAATCAATAAAATTTAAAATAATAAATTAATGAAAAAGGTTATAGCCGTTTTTGATATAGGTAAAACAAATAAAAAACTTTTGCTCTTTGATGAGAATTTTCAGGTTGCTTTTCAGCAGGAACAGAAATTTCCTGTAACAAAAGATGATGATGGATTTGAATGTGATGATATAGATCTGATTACTTCCTGGATGAGAAAAGAACTCGAAAAACTGACAGAAAGTAAGGAGTTTGATCCGGTTGCCGTTAATTTTTCAACTTATGGTGCTTCACTTATGTTTGTCGGAAAAAATGGTAAAAGACTAACTCCTGTATACAACTACATGAAAGAAGTATCTCCTTCAATTGCAGAGAATTTGTTTAATCAGTACGGAGGGAAAAATGAATTTTTACGAAAGGCTGCCAGTCCTCCGCTTGGTCTTCTTCTTAATTCAGGAATACAGATTCTATGGCTCAAAAAGGAAAAACCTGAGATATATAAAAAAACAGGAACTATCCTTCATTTTCCGCAATATCTTTCATATTATCTGACCGGAAAACTCGTTTCTGAACCAACTTCAATTGGCTGTCATACCTTTATGTGGGATTATGATAACATGTGTTATAATAAATGGCTCGATGATAATGACGTTAAATTACCTGATCCTATAACGAATGATGTTGTTTTTGATTCAAAAATAGGTAACAGAACTTTAAAAGTTGGTGTTGGTATTCACGACAGTTCAGCTTCTCTTGTTCCTTATCTTTTAGGTAGCAAAGAGCCCTTTATTCTTGTTTCTACAGGAACATGGTGTATTAACATGAACCCTTATAATAAAGAACCTCTTACTGCCGATCAGTTAAGTCAGGATTGTCTGTGTTTTATGAGCCCGAAACGTGAACAGGTAAAATCATCACGTTTATTTATGGGACATTTCCACGAAGTATGGGCGGATAAATTATCTGAATATTTTGGCGTAAAACAAGACAATTTTAAGACTGTAAAATATGACAGAGCTATTATTCAGGAAATGAAGAAAAAAATTTCCAGTCCTGTTTTTTTCCCGGATGGAAAAGAATCTTTCGATGAAGGATTAAAATCTGCTGATCTAAGTTTATTTAAAAGTTACGAGGAAGCATATACTCAGTTAATAATTGAGCTGACAGGATTAAGTATTCATGCCGTTAATCTTGTGATTCCTGAAAATGACAGCACTAAAAATATATATATATCCGGAGGATTTGCCCGTAATGAAATATATGTCAGACTTATGGCTGAGTATTTTTCAAAACAAAAAATTTATACCTCAGAAATTGATAATTCAAGTGCTCTGGGAGCCGCTCTTGTTATATCACAAACATTTAGCGGAAAGAAAGAAGTAAATCCTAATCTTGGTCTGAAAGCCTGGCATTAATGAATTATTTATTTATTAAGGATGCCACTGATTTTGTTATATAACGGGTATTAATGTATAAAAATTATTACCTCTGCAGTCGTAAAATTTTTTATTAGTATAATATGAATATAGATAAGTTAGACACAAAGTTAATGCATCCGCGTGATCAGATCACCAGAATTATTGATAAGATCTATCGTGAAGGATTGACAACCACTTCCGGTGGTAATGTTTCAATCATGGATGAGAGTGGAGATATCTGGGTAACCCCGGCAGGAGTCGATAAAGGTTCGCTGAAACCTTCAGATATTATGCAGGTGAAGAAAGACGGAACTATTATTGGGCCGCATCGTCCTTCTTCTGAATACCCTTTTCACAGGGATATTTATAAAGCACGTCCTGATATTAAAGCCGTAATACATGCACATCCGCCAGCTTTGGTTTCCTTTAGTATTGTTAGAAAAATTCCAAGCACAAATATTATTCCGCAGGCTAAAAACATATGTGGTAAGATTGGTTATGCTGATTATGCACTTCCAGGAAGTGAAGAACTGGGTGTGAAAATTGCAGAACAGTTTGATAAAGGATTCAATGCTGTAATCATGGAAAATCATGGTTGTTGTATTGGTGGAACAGATCTTGTTGATACATTCCAGCGTTTTGAAACTCTTGAATTATGCTGCAGAACAATCATCTACGGTAATATGATTGGTAAACCTCATTATTTAACAGATGAACAGATTGCACAATTTGAAGATCAGGTTCCAAGACTGCTTCCTGAAATGGATAAGGTTGAACATCCTTCAGACGAAAGAGGTATCCGTGAAGAGATTAAAATTATTGTTCACCGTGCCTGTGAGCAGGGAATGATGATCAGCTCTTACGGTACAGTATCGGTTCGCTGGAGAGGAAATGATTTTCTGATTACTCCTCCTAATGTATCCAGATGGGATATGCAGAATGAGGATGTTGTTCAGATCAGGGACGGAAAAAGAGAAACAGGAAAGATTCCCAGTCGTTCTACATGGCTTCATCAGGAAATATACAAACGTTTTCCTAATATAAATTCCATTATTCTTACGCAGGCTCCATTCCTGATGGCTTACGGTGTTACTCATCAGAAATTTGATGACCGTACTATTCCTGAAAGCTGGATTTTCCTGCAGGATGTTCCCAACGTACCGTTTGGTTCTCATTTCGCAGGACAGGAAACAATACTTAATACATTGTCACCAAAATGTCCTGCTGTTATCATTGAGAATGATTCTGTTTTAGTAACAGGTGATAATTTACTGGCAACCTTTGATAAACTTGAAGTAGCTGAATTTAGTGCCAAATCACTAACATGGGGTGCTTCTTTGGGAAAATTGGTGCCGATTAATTCAAAAGAAATTGAAGATCTAAGAAAGAAATTTCTTGATTAATAATTAAAATAATATATAAAGGGAGAGTCATCTGGCTTTCCCTTTATTTTTTTATTTTTTTTTTTACGTGGACAAACTATTGTTTTTTTGGAGAGGAAGATTCTCTGATTATTAATTCTGTAGGCATGACAATTGTCCTAAAGTCAGTAGGATTTTCATTTTTTTCTATTCTTTGAATAAGTAGTCCGGCAGCTTTTTTCCCCATTTCAAAAGATGGTTGCCTTAATGTAGTCAGAGTAGGGGTAACCAATTCTGAAAACGGTTCGTCGCTGAAACCTACAATACCAATATCCTCAGGAACTCTGATTCCTTTTTTCTTTAAATATATCATCATTCCCAGTGCTGAAGTATCATTGCCGCAAAAAACTGCATCAGGCGGTATTTTTAGATCTAAAAATTGCTTTATTGAATTTTCTCCGTCTTCCATTAAAAGGTGAGATGTAGGTATATATTCTTTTTTGACGGGAAGATGACAGTCTTTTAATGCTTTTATGTATCCGTTTCTTCGTAAGGAATAAATTTCTAAAACAGTTGGTCCTGCAAGATGTGCAATTCTTTTGTATCCCTGATCTATTAAATGTTTTGTTGCCTTGTAACCTGCTTCAAAATCATCAACAACTATTCTGTCAGTAGATAACGATGGGGCTACTCTGTCGAAAAAAACCAGAGGAATATTGTTTTCCTGGAAAAGTTTAAAATGACTGAATTCGTTTGTCTGCATGCTTAAAGAAACAATCATACCGTCTACCTGATTTGAAAACAGGGAATAAACAATCTTCTTTTCTTTTTCCAGTATGTTGTTGGATTGCGAAATAATAACATTATAATTTTTTTTAAACGCAATTTCCTCTACTCCTGAAATAAAGCTGGAAAAGAAATTTCTGTTAATCTGTGGAACTATAATCCCTATTGAATTAGTTTTGCGTTTCCTTAAGTTTGATGCGATCCAGTTAGGCCTATAACCTCCTTCTATAGCAAATGCATTAACTTTTTCAATAGTAGTTTTGCTGATATTGGGGTTATTGTTTAATGCCCGTGAAACTGTAGATGCAGAAATATTTAGCTTTTTTGCAATGTCGTGTATTGTAAGTGTCTTTCTCTTCATATTATTAAAAAATGGTAAATAATCAATGCTAAAAATAAAAAAAACAATGGTTATCAGCAATATATCATCTGGTTTGTTTATAACTTATTGTTTCACATAATTTTCAAGCCTCTGTGAAATTAATATTTTTCGACAATGAAAATAACAATTGATTTTATAAGGTCTTTATTATATCAGTATGAAAGTATTATGAAGGGCAAATCATCCTGCCAAAAGTAAATGGGGAATCTTTAACCTATTATGTAGCCAAAAATATTGCAGAAAAATAAATAGTTGTCAGATAAAATTTACAGACTGTAAAATATTATGAATAAATGGGTGTTTAGTCAACTCCAAAAGTTTTTGTATTTTAAAATTATTATATTTATATTGTTTCTATCAAAAAGAGAGTATCAAATGTTTAAAGAGTCACAATCAGTTTAGCTAAACATTTTTACATCGTACAATTTTTTGTTTTTTTTGAACTCTAATTTTACAATAAAACTATTTTTAATAATAAAATTGTCAAACAACCTGTCAGGTTTCGAAAATTACTGATACTCCATCAAAAAATCAGGATGTCGGACTGGACTTAATAAATAATATATGAAATATGCCATTCATACCCCTTTATTCCTGCTTATTGCAGCTGCCTTTCTTGGTTTTCAGGCTCTGAGCGAATCATGCCTTGGCCAGCAGACGAATACTGCACCCAGGGTCCCTGCCAATGTCTTTCCGGTTTGTACACAATTTTCACCTCTGCCTTCAGGACCGGACTGGAGTAATGAGAATGTGCCACTGACGGATGAACTGATCCATGAGACCATTCATGAAATTATCCGGCACGGGTTTAGCCAGCTTCTGGTTAACAGTATTCCCAGTGATCCTGATAAAAAAATGCAGATAATGAAAGAATTGAATTATGCCCAGTCCCTCGGCATGAAGATCAATTACAGGCCAGGGATAATTGAGTTGTTTAGCAGAGAGAAGCCTTCACCGATATCTGTCTATTCACCTTTGTATGCCGGGGAGGTAAGCAAACAGGTCAGGGAACGACTGGAACCCATGAAAGAAATATCCAATTTATACAGTGTAAATCCTTATATGGATGAGCCTTTCCATGCTAATCCCGGATCTTTTGACTACAGTGAAGAAACCAGGGTTGAATTCATCAAAAGGTATGGTTATCCCATGCCCGACAGTCTTGGTGCCGTCCGGGATGATCCAGTGAAATGGCTTGACTTTCTTAATTTTCAGTCCGATATATACCGGGATGGCTGGCTGCAGGTTTATAAGATTGTTAAAGCATTTGACCCCCGTCCCAAAATCATCATGACCCATGACAGCCATAGTACCTTTGGAGGAGGTGTCAGATCCGATTCAAGGGTTGCCATGGATGATGTCTATCATTGGGGAGGAAATTTTGCGGATATTTACATATATGATATTTATCCCTATATGTCATTAGATTTTAGGTACGGGGATTTTGGTATGTGTCCCAAACCCAGGATAAGCCAGATGCATTATACCATTGCCCAGATGCGGAATCTTACCAGTACTTATGGAAAAGAGCTTGCATATTGGGTGGGGACTTATAACAGGACCTGGTTCGGGAATTTCATGGGCGAGGAAAGAAAGAGCACCTACTGGTCGGAACGTGAAATGTCCACAACAGCAGTTGCCCAGGGTGCAAATTTCCTGATGACAGGTTTCAATATTCCGGAGGATAACATGCACTGGAAAGACTTTGGCAAGTCCCTCGAACTCCTCCGGAAGGCCAGTCCGGGTATCATGGATGCACCAAAAGTAAAGGCGAAGGCCTGTTTTCTTTTTCCAAGAACCCAATATTTGCAGCTTCAGGAGGAGTATTATAATGTGGGACTCTCTTTCGAACTCATCATGAGGACTTTTGGTGAACTGGATATAATTCATGAAGAACAAATAACGGATCGTACGCTGAATGGGTACAAAATGTTGGTGCTCTGTGATGTAAAATTGCTGCCTGCCTCAGTAGCCGGATATATCGAAGCTTTTGTCCGGAATGGAGGCATCGTAGTTGCTGACTGCGTTCCCCATATGGATGAATACAAAGGGCCACTGGAGGGTATGAAGAGTCTGTTCGGAGTAAAAAGCGCCTCCACCGACAGGGTCATACAGGAAGGCCAATGGGCTCCATTTACCCAAATAGATCCGGTTATGCACTGCCCACCACCTGTGGATCAGGGAAAACCTGTTATAACCTCCGATAGTCTGTCCGGTCATACTCTGGGACAAAATTACGGATTCAGGGTATATGGTACACGAGCAAGTAAGGTTAGCAGGGGTAAATCACTAATTAACATGGTCTCAGGCCAACCGGCACTGGTTACCAATAAAACTGGCCGGGGTAGAACCTACCTGCTGGGTTTCAGCCTGCAGGATACCTATTTCCAAACCTGGAAGAACAATAACATCAATGCACGGTTTCAGCTCCGCAGCCTGTTGGGCGAAATATTCCAGGATGCAGGGATTGTCTCGCATATATATTCTTCCAACCCCGATATTGAAGCATCGGTAAGGGCCAATGATAAGGAAGCCTATGTTTTTATCATCAATCATGAAACGGATAATGCTACTACCAGTATTCGGTTGAGGGACCTGGAATTCAGGGTGGGGAAGATCCTGGACATCGGCAGTGGAAATCCATGTAAATTTTCAAAAACTGGGGATCTTACGAAATTTGAAGTCAATGCACCACTGGGGACAACGAAAATTCTGAAAGTGTTTCCCGAAAACAGATAAATCCAAAACCATCAATTAAAAAAGCAGCCATTCTTTCTAAAATCTTATTGAAATTGAGGGGGATCATGGAAAGGGATACCAATTACTTTATGAATGTCGCAGATCTCTTTGCTTTTTGCCCCAATGATCTGTCCGTATTGTTGAGATTAGCTTACTTACCGATATTGTTAAAAGAATAACATAAATGTTTCGGGAGTTTTAATTTTATAGTTAACTAAAAGACTGATTAGTAATCAAAAAATGATTAAAAATCATATATATTCTTATGCAATCGATTGCAATTATTTATAATTTAATTTATATTTGTAATTGTTAAATCAGGTCAGTTCCGGAATCGTGAAATAAAACTCCGGAGGAAGTAAGATAAATAGTTAATTTATCATTGACCATCTAAAAATAATGGAATATGGCAATACATGTAGAGCAGAGGGAAGCTTATAATCCTCAGGATTTTAAAGGGTATGATACTACCCGCATCAGAAAAGAATTTCTGATGGAAAAAGTTATGGAAGAAGATTGTATTAATTTAATTTATTCTCAGGTTGAACGTTTTGTTGTTGGTGGCGCTGTTCCATGCAAAAAGACATTATCTCTGGATCCTATAGATGAACTTAAGGCAGAATATTTTTGTGAAAGACGTGAAGTAGGAATTATCAATGTAGGTGGTAAAGGTACTGTTACGGTTGACGGAGAATATTTTGTTCTGAATTATAAAGATGCACTGTATATTGGTAAAGGTTCAAAACAAATTGATATGAAATCTGATGACGCAAATAAACCTGCTCATTATTATATCAATTCAGCACCTGCTCATAAATCTTATCCTAATAAGCGAATTACACTGCAGGATGCCAATGTATTACATATGGGATCTCTGGAAACTTCAAATGAAAGAAATATTAATCAGCTGATGATTAATTCGATTGTTCCTACATGTCAGTTACAGATGGGAATGACCGAATTGAAACCAGGCAGTGTATGGAATACTATGCCTGCACATACTCACAGCAGAAGAAGTGAATTCTATTTTTATTTTGAGGTGCCAAAAGGACAGTCTATCTGCCATTTTATGGGACAACCACAGGAAACACGTCATATCTGGATGCAGAATGAACAACTGGTAATTTCTCCGCCATGGTCTATCCATTCAGCAGCCGGAACCAGCAACTATATTTTTATATGGGGTATGGGTGGTGAAAATCTGGATTACAACGATATGGATATCGTAAAAATTCCTGATTTAAAATAAAAAATATTACATAAAAGATGGAAAGGCGGGATGATGAAATTCTGAGTATCGGATTGCAAAATCATTTATTACTCAGAGTGTTATCATCCGGCCTTTTATAGTCAAAGGTCAAAAGTTGAATATTTGTAGTTAAAAGGCTAAGACATAAGACAAATGGAAAATAAAATATATAAAATATGAAAAAACCTAACGAATTATTTGATCTGTCAGGAAAAGTTGCTCTTGTTACCGGTGCTACTCATGGTATTGGTATGGCAATAGGTAAAGCACTTGCTCTTGCCGGAGCTACATTGTGTGTCAACGGACATTCAGAAGCTAATCTTGAAAAATGTAAAAAAGAATATGCTAAAGAAGGTGTGGATGTACATACATTTATGTTTGATGTTACTGAAGAAAAAGAAGTAGACAGAGGCATTTCTGAAATAGAAAATAAAGTAGGTGATATTGATATTCTGGTGAATAACGCCGGAATTATTAAAAGAATTCCTATTCTTAATATGAAAGTTGAGGATTATCAGCAGGTTATTGATGTTGATCTGGTTGCTCCGTTTATTGTTGCCAAACGTGTAGCACCTAAGATGATCGCAAAACGTTCAGGTAAAATTATTAACCTTTGCTCTATGATGAGTGTTTACGGAAGAAATTCTGTTTCTGCTTATGCTGCTGCAAAAGGCGGATTAAAATTACTTACTGAGAATATGTGTTGTGAGTGGGCTAAATATAATGTTCAGATTAATGCTCTTGGTCCTGGTTATATTGCCACTTCGCAGACTGCTCCTATCAGAGTAGACGGACATCCTTTTAACGATCTTGTTATGACTCGTACACCGGCAGGTTGCTGGGGAAAAACGGATGATGTTGGTTATGCAGCATTATTCCTTGCTTCAGGTGCAGCAAATTTCATTAATGGTCAGGTACTTTTTGTTGACGGAGGTATTCTTGCCAATTTTGGATATGTTAAAGGTGAGAATGATCTTTAATTAGAGTTTGTTTATAAAGATCAACTACTTCGTTACGCTCGTCATGAAAATAGTCATTTACTAAAGTAAACTTCTTGGTTTTCAGAATTTCACAAGCCTTGTATTTGATCTTTATGTTTCAAGCTTTTAGTTTATGTACATACACTAATTAGAAAAAGACAGCTTTTAGGCAGATTTACTCGCCAATTTATTCGGAGATTTACTTAATAGCTATTTAATAAATCAATAATAATATGAGAAAAAAATCGTTTTTATATATTCTTTTAATCACGGTTATTTCACTGACTTCCTGTCAAAACAAGAAGACAATAACTGTTAATAATCCTACATCAAATAATAGACTTCAGGAGGTTTTGGTTTTAAGCCGCGATACTATTGAGAAATATTATCCCTGTTCCGATACAACGCTTTTACCTATACTTAAAAATGGCAATTTATATATACCACAACAAATAGATGATACTGATTTAAATAAAAAATGGGATGAACTTGCCTTCATGATTAGCATGAAACCTAATGAAAACATTTCTTTGAATCTTGAATATATCAAAAAATCTGAATATCCTAAATTTAAAGACCGTACAAGAGTTAGGCTTGCCGTTAAAAGGAATAATAGAACAAAAGAAAATGATGATCATGATGGTAATTATAAAGAAGTTACAGATTATGAAGCCATAAGATATGATCAGCCTTTTAATATTGTAGCGCAGGCTGAGAGTGTTACCTGTGAAAATGATAAAATATGTTTCCGTAATTATTTCGATTGCAGAAATGAAAAAGATCTTTTTGGTAAACTCATACCTGATTTAATGGTTGATAAGATTGGACTTCCTTCAATGGGAAGTTATCATAAACTATCATACTGGGGTATGGACGTCCTTCACGGAGGTAGTTCTCTGGGATGCGGTGGTCTTGCTATGCTTGAAAATGATTCTCTATTTCGTTTGGGATGTACTGAGAAATATCATTACAATAAAATTTGTGAAGGAGCTGTTCGTGCTATGTTTATTTTAACTTACGGTGGATGGTATGTTAACGGACAGGATCTTTCTGCTAAAGAAATAATCACTATTACTCCCGGGAAATACTGGTTCAAATCAAATGTTACTGTATCTGGTTTTAAAGGAGAAAAACAATTGGTTACCGGAATTGCTAATCACAACTTGAAAAATGATCCGTTTACATTTAATGCCTGTGATGGTTATAAGGCACATGGAACTCTTGATAAACAATCACTAAATAATGATACTCTTGGGATGGCTATTTTAGTAAAAACAGACGAAATAACAAAAATAGGACGTACTCCTGATACTGATTATTTTGCAGCAGGTAACCGTACTATTCCATCAAAGGCTTTTAGTCAGGCTGTAAACTGTACCTGCTATATGGCTCAGAGAATAAAGGCTGATGTACCTTCTTATCATTATTTCTTTGCTGTGTGGGGTCTTGAAGATTCCAGATGGAATTCACGTAAAAATTTTAAGGACTACATTTCACAAGAAGCTTATAAAATTGCGAATCCTTTAATTATCTCTATTAAATAGGACTTTATATTTCAACTTCTTAGTTTATGGACAGACACTAAACAGACTAATACCTGAAATCCGCAAGGAATTTAGGTATTATTTGAATGCTCATTACGAAACTTACCTGCGGAATTTAGGTAATAAAGGTAATTATCTTAAGATAGAAGAAAAAAAATTCGTAAAAAGAGTCCGGAATTTCCGGGCTCTTTTTATTGGTGGTTGTTGACTCATTCCTGAATTAATTTTTTTATTTTTGCAGTTGTTCTCATCAGAATACCAAAACATGGCATTAAACTATATATGGATTTTCTTTTTTCTTGTAGCTTTTATAGTCGGATTAGTTAAGCTTATTTGTTTTGGAGATACTCAGGTATTCTCTGATATGATGAATTCTACTTTTGTTAATGCCAAAACAGGATTTGAAATTTCATTGGGATTAACAGGTGTACTAACTCTGTGGATGGGAATAATGAAAATAGGAGAAAACGGGGGAGCGGTAAGAGTTTTTTCGAAACTGGTAGGTCCTCTTTTTAGAAAATTATTTCCCGATCTGGGAAAAGATCATCCTGCTCATGCATCCATTCTTTTGAATATAGCTGCAAATATGCTTAATCTGGATAATGCAGCCACACCGATGGGACTAAAAGCCATGCATGAAATGCAGGTAACAAATTCTCATAAGGATACTGCATCAAATTCGCAGATTATGTTTTTGGTGCTTAATACATCCGGATTAACACTTTTGCCGGTGAGTATTATGGTTTATCGTGCCCAGTTAGGGGCGGTAAATCCAAGTGATATCTTTATTCCAATAATGATAGCTACTTATTTTTCAACTATTGTAGGTTTGATTTCCGTATCCTGCTATCAGAAAATAAAACTATGGGACAGGACTATTCTATCTTATCTTGGAGGAGTTACTCTTTTTATAGCAGGACTTATCTGGTATTTTTCAACTCTTGACAAGGATCAGATTACTGCAGTATCGGGTTTTGTGAGTAATTTAATACTGTTTTCAATTATTATTTCTTTTATATTACTGGGTATAAAACATAAAATTAATGTTTACGATTCATTTATAGAAGGAGCTAAAGATGGTTTTAAAACAGCAATAAAAATTATTCCGTATCTGGTGGCTATATTGGTTGCTATCGGTGTATTCCGTGCGTCAGGAGCCATGGATGCTTTTATTAAAGGAATAGCTTGGGTTTTTTCAAACTTAGGAATAAACACGGACTTTATAGGTGCTTTGCCAACGGCACTTATGAAACCCCTTAGCGGTAGCGGAGCCCGGGGAATGATGGTTGATGCTATGACTACCTACGGACCTGATTCTTTTGTAGGACGGGTGGCAAGCACACTTCAGGGATCAACAGATACTACCTTTTACATTCTGGCTGTCTATTTTGGTTCTGTGGGGATTCGTAATACCAGATATGCTGTAGTCTGTGGATTGCTTGCTGATTTTGCGGGTATTATCGCAGCAATATTCATTTCCTATTTGTTTTTCCATTAAAGCAGAATTAAGAACAAAGAATTAAGAAATAAGAAAAAAAAGAAGAAAGTAGAGACAATTGATGAATTGTCTCTACTTTTATAAAAATTTTTGAATATGGAAAATGAAGGTTTAAACAAAATTATTTTTTCCAGAGATACAATTGAATTTGTAACTGTGACTAAAGCATATTGCAAATTGCTTGAGAATGCAGAAAATATAACGGCAAAGGATTTAATGTGGAAAATACAGAGAATTTTACCACTGCTTTATCTTAAAGCCAGTGTTTTACCTGAATTTGAAAGTACGGAGGATATGGTGCTTGAAAAATATGTTCAGGAAGTGGATTATCATATACTGATGCAGCAACTTGTAACATTGCTGGGTGATAACGATACTTCAAGGGAGGAAGAAAGACTTGATTCTTCAAATTCTCCGTGGACTATAAGTATATCGGAGAGTTTGTGTGACATATACCAGGATCTGAAGAATTTTATGATGTCTTTTCGTACAGCGAGTGATGCGATTATGCAGGAGTCATTGTGGCAGTGTATGGATAGTTTTAAACATTACTGGGGAGAAGTTCTTTTAAATGTACTTAAGGCTGTTCATCATTTGAATTATTCGGATGTTGACTGGGATA
>Ga0172377_10002100_pt1 | contig 20387 bp, 17 predicted proteins | sample Pumphouse3metaG_FD_119749 | JGI IMG/M metagenome (GOLD analysis project Ga0172377, IMG submission 119749) | Leachate microbial communities from a municipal landfill in Southern Ontario, Canada - Pumphouse #3 metaG | ecosystem: Engineered > Solid waste > Landfill > Unclassified | place: Canada...
CGTTACGTAAAAAAAATACCCGGGGAGTTTGGATCGTATGTAAGTTACACTAATCAAAAAACCATTTATATTGATCCTGATATCGAACTAATAAAAAAACTAAGGAAAGGTTAACCCCTTCCCTTATTTTTATTTTTTATTTTCAATCTCTTCAATAATCAAATTGATAAAATCATCAACTTTAACTGTAGTTTGTTCTTGTTCACCATATCTACGATAAGTGATTTCATTACTTTCTACTTCCTTATCACCAACAACTAATTGATAAGGTATTTTCTTTGTTTGAGCTTCTCTTATCTTGTATCCTAGTTTTTCATCGCGATCATCTAATTCGACTCTAATCTTATGGTTTTGGAGCTTTTTCATCAAATCTTTAGAAAAATCAAGATGGTATTCATTGTTTACAGGAATCAATTTCACTTGGACAGGGGCCATCCATGTCGGGAAAGCTCCACCATAATGTTCAATTAAAATACCAATAAACCTTTCAATTGATCCATATAATGCTCTATGCAACATAACTGGTCTTTTCTTTTCTCCAGCAGCGTCTATATAATTCAAATCAAATCTTTCAGGTAGATTCATATCTAATTGAATTGTTCCACACTGCCAAATTCTTTTCATAGAATCTCGCAACTTAAAATCTAATTTTGGACCATAAAACGCCCCGTCACCCGGATTAACTTTATAAGGTTTACCAATAGACTCAAGCGCATCAGCTAAAGCTTTTTCTGCTCTATCCCAAGTTGCTATTTCTCCAATGTATTTATCTTCTGGCCTTGTTGACAGTTCTATATGATATTCTAATCCAAATACAGAATACATATATTCAAACAGCCTAACTAATTCTTTTACTTCTTGAACAATCATATCTTCTGTCATGAAAATGTGAGCATCATCTTGAGTAAAGTTTCTAACCCTAAACAACCCGTTTAAAGCTCCACTCGCTTCATGTCGGTGTACAAGCCCTAATTCTCCAACCTTTAAAGGAAAGTCTTTATATGAATGTATATCTCTTTTATATACAAGCATACCTCCAGGACAGTTCATAGGTTTAATCGCAAATTCTTGATCATCTATCTCAGAAATATACATGTTTTCGCGATAATTATACCAATGTCCAGATACTTCCCAAAGTTCCTTGTTAAGCATAATAGGAGTTTGAATTAACTTGTAACCTTCTTTTATATGTACATCATACCAGAAATTCTCTAACTCTCTTCTTAGTATCATACCATTTGGTAACCAAAAAGGAAATCCTGGACCGTACTCACTAAGCATAAATAAATCTAACTGTTTACCTAACTTACGATGATCTCTTTTCTTTCTCTCTTCAAGATTAGCTAAATGTTCATCTAATTCTTCTTTTGAGAAAAAAGAAGTACCATAAACCCTAGTAAGTTGCTTATTTTTAGAATCGCCACGCCAATAAGCACCAGCTAAACTTAAAAGTTTAAAATTTTTAATCCACTTTGTGCCCGGTAAATGGGGCCCTCTGCACAAATCTGTAAAGTGACTTTGTCGATAAATACTTATTTCTTCATCCTTTGGTAAATCTCTTATAAGTTCCAACTTATATTCATCGTCTTTAAACAATTCCATAGCCTGATCATAAGAAACGACTTCTCTTTCAATCTTAGAGTTTTGAGAAGCAATTTTTTTCATTTCTTTCTCAATTGTTTTAAGATCAGATTCAGTTAACACATCATCACCTAAATCAATATCATAGTAAAACCCATCTTCAATAACTGGTCCAACACCAAATTTTGCATGAGGATATAATTTCTTAACTGCTTCCGCAAGCAAATGAGCTGAAGAATGTCTAAGCACATCCAAAGCTTCTTCATCTTTTTCTGATATAAAAGCTACTTTTGAATCTTCAGAAATAACTCTGTCCATATCTAATATCTTGTCGTTAACTTTCGCAGCGATACTATTTTTCTTTAAAGATATGGAAATATCTTCGGCTATTTCAAATAATGATTTTGGTTCGTTGTATTCTCTAAATGAACCATCTGGTAAATTAATCTTCATATTTTTCCTCCTAAAAATAAAAAAAATCGCCCTATCCAAAGGGCGATTAAAATTCGCGGTACCACCTTAATTTATTACTCTTTCCGTTAACGCCTGGTACGGACTTTTTCAAAAGTCACTCAGAGGTGGTAATTACTAATGCTTTATGAGTAGCTTTCACCATCTTACTCTCGCTTTAAATAAAGTAAACTAATAATATTGTCCTCTTCATCGTTTATAATAACATTATATATCTTTTCGCTTTTTTGTCAAGAAATATGTGGCATTTCTGTCAAAACAAATTCCACTGTCATTCTTTTTATTCTTTCTATTATTCTGAATGAAGAAATCGTCTCTAAATTATTATCATTTTTCCTAAATGATTTAGCTAAATCATTATAGATAAGATTAGATGAGAAAAAAGTTGGTTTATTATCTAACAATCGATGTTGAAGAATCGGACCTAAAACTTCATCTCTTATAAACTCACTAAAATACTCTCCGCCAATATCATCCAACATTAAAACTTCTGTTTCTTTTAAAGCAGTAATCTTTTCTTCAAGTGTTCCATCACCAATCGAAGATTTTAACTCGCGAGCTAAGTCAGGATAATAAGCAAAATATACTTTATGACCTAATTTTGCTAGTTCATTCGCCATAATGGCTAAAATATAAGTCTTTCCTGTTCCATACTTTCCTGATATATACATACCTTTAACAAAATTATCTTTATTATAATCTTTTAAAAATTTTAGCATATAGTTATTAATAGTCTTACGAGTATCACCAATTAAATCATAATCATCTAAACTAGCATTAAAAATCTTTTTCGGAACATACATGGCATAAATATTATCAATAGCTGTGTTGAATCTATTATATTTACATCTTGTATAAGTTAGCTCAATATACTTCTTGTTATACTCTAGGTTTGGAGTAAATCCAACAGTTGATAATTTACAATCATCTATACCTTTACATTTAGAGCATATGTTCTTTTCATCTCTAAAGGTTAAAAAAACATTAAGCGATCTAATAACATCTTCATGTTTTAAATCGTTATCAATTATAAATTTTGCAATGACGGGATCTTGCATTAAACCATCAACCAAAGAATCATAATCTATTTCTTGATCCGGATAGTTAATATAATCCTTAATAGGTTTCATAATTAATTGCTCACCTCATTTTCTTTTAGATACTCTTCTAACCAGTCTGGTTTTACATCAGACTTGTAATCCTTTTTATTTTTTGATTTATCTTTAGTACTATCTAAATGCTTAATATAGTCTAAAGCAATTTCTACTGAATCAATATTTTCTCTTTTCCACGCCATTCCAACTTTTTGAATATACGAGTAACTTGGAAGAGAATTACCTTTAAGTTTAACAATGTACGCTAAAAGAACATTTATAACTCCAGAGTTCAGACCAACCTCATCAATTAATCTTTCGACATGTCTTAAATCAGCAGTAGATACTAATCCGTCTCCAAGCTCAGCCAATAGATCTTTTGGAGTAATCGTTTTAAAATAATCCGCAATATTATCCGTATTAACTATTTTTACCGGAACTTCTTCTGGCATAGGATCGCTAGGTGAAACTTTATAGTTTGATCTAGCATTTTTGGCTAAAACTTCTATGTTTAATACATTTTGATCATCAAGAGACTTTAGAAATACTTCAGCCATAGCTAACTCATCTAACCCATAGACATATGATAATTGTTCGATTTTTGATTTCAATGCTTCTGTTAAATTTTCACAATCATAAAACTCACTAGGAACAGAATCAGAGAACAATCTCCAATTAAAACTATAATTAGTTATATTAGCAAAACTCTTGGTCTTATTTGATAACAAATCTCCCTCATACTCAGAATCAACTATTTCAAGAGTAGGAAATACTTCATTAAATGCTTTCGATATATTGTACTTTTGTTTTTTATTTGGAGTTTTAACTTTAAAAATCTTAAGTAATTTTTTAAATCTTGTCTTTGTGATTGAAGCTATAAGATATTCCCCTAATATACCGTCGTTAATAAAGCTACGTGCACTTAAAGGAAGTTTAATCTCATAAGTAAAATTATCATTAGCAAAAAAAGTGATCAAAAGACCAATAGCTTCTAGTTTGAATCTTTCTCTTTCAATTTCTGATGATTTCATATCTAGTAGTGACTCTAAGTCAGAGTGAAGATATTCATCAGAAATCAAATCTTGTCGATTCATTAAATTCATTAAGGTCATATAAATTGTGAACGCCTTTTGTCCAATAATCGGTTGATAAAGTAATGTTAATACTTGATAATCTATTTCAGAACATAAACCTTCACCTGAAACTACAAAAGTATCACTTCTTCTTAATGTTTCCAAACAAATCCTCCTATGGATGCAATGATACACCTTTAAAATTCAAAAGTTTTTTAAGTTTTTGATAAAATGAGACAGCTTTATTTCTAGGACGATTAAAGCCGAAAGCGGTAAACCAATTAATCTTAAAATCAACTCCTATTTCAACAGGTGTAATTTCAGAAATTACAACAATAGCATCAAACCCATTACCTAACATATATATCTCTTTATGAACTTTATCAATATTTTTAATTTCCATTTTTTCTTCGCTAGCTATTTGTTTTAGTGCTTCCAGGACTTGAGTAAAATTATTACGATAATAATTGGTCCTTAAATCAGGATCTCTACTTAACTCTCTAGTTTCGATAGAATTTGCTAAAAGACTTTTAATTGACATCTATTTTCTCCTTTATTAAATTTAATATTTTATTAAATTGATAATATGAAAACTCTCTAGATTTAGAATTATCAATTACATAATCACTGATTTCACATTTCTCAGAAAGCGACATTTGAGAAGCAATTCTCTTTTTTGCGTCCTCTACAGAAAAACTATCTCGTTCTATAAGTCTTTCAATCTGAATTTCTTCATCAATATAAACACAAATAATTAAGTCACAATACGATTCCATTTTAGCTTCATAAAGAAGAGGAATGTCCAAAACAACTAATTTTTCAGATCTTTCGTATTCCTTAAGTAACTTAATATATTCTTCCTTAACATAGGGATGAGCTATGCTATTCAATAGTTTAATCTTATCTTGATTATTAAATACTATATTTGCTAGAATCGTTAAATCCAAATCTTTTAAATTAAATGCATTCTTTATTTCATTATACAATAATTCATTGGTTTTTAATAGATTTTTATAGATTTTATCTGCATCTAATACAATAATACCTTCATCCTCAAAAAAACCACTCACCAAAGATTTGCCAGAAGCAATTCCTCCAGTTAATCCTATCTTAATCATAATTCTTTCCTCTTTTGGCAGTTAGGGCATAAATAGGTACCTCTTCCACCAACCTTTATTTTAATAATCTCAGTAGAACAAACTGGACATGGTTTTCCAACCAAAGTATGAACATTTAGTTCATTTTGAAAACGTCCATCTACTCCTAAACTAGATTGGTATGTCCTAATTGTTGTTCCACCTAAAGCTATAGCTTTATTAAGTATTGTTCTCGCGTTCTTTATTAAATTAGACACTTCATCAAAACTTAAGTGAGATGCAATCTCTTGAGGATGAATTTTAGTCAAGAACAGTGTTTCATCAACATAAATGTTGCCTAAGCCTGTTATAACGGTTTGATCTAACAATACTGTTTTAACAGGTCGATTAGCTTTTCTAAACTTTTCATAAATTATATTGATATCAGCATTCTCATCATTAGCTTCAAAACCTAATTTGCTAAGGCTTTCTAATTGAAATTCTGTTCCTTTGAAAACAAGTTCCATAGTTCCAAATTTCCTTACATCATGGTAAGATAAGAACTTTCCATTATCAAGTTCAAATATGACATGCTCATGTTTACTCAATTCTTTCAATGAATTTCTAATAAAATACTTACCTTCCATTCTAAGATGACTTACTAGGACATAGTCATCTAGTTGAAACAATAAATATTTTCCATATCTCAAGATGTCATTAAACTGTTGACCGATAATTTTGTCTTTAAAAGAATCTAAGTCATCCTTAATTATATTGGGGTAAGGAGCGATAACTTTTCTTATCTTTTGGCCAATTAAGAAATTCTTTAGTGTTTCTTTTACAGTCTCAACCTCTGGTAATTCAGGCATTTTATTTCACCTCAAAAAGATTCTTGCCGCTGGAATAGTTTGTAATAAGCTTAGTGTTAAAGTCGACAGCATTTTCCATAGTTTTCTTAGTTATCTCTGTTACTTTATCCAATTCATCAGGTAGTGCTTCAATAATCACTTCATCATGAATTTGCATAATAATCTGTGATTTTAAATTTTCCTTTTTAAAATTATTTTCAATCTTAACCATAGCTATTTTTAAGATGTCAGCTGCAGTTCCCTGTATTGGAGCATTCATAGCGATTCTTTTTCCAAATTGTTTAGTCATGTAATTCTTAGAGTTGATTTCTGGTATATATACTTTTCTGTTAAATAAAGTTTTTACATATCCATTATTTTCAGCAAATTCAATTTGTTTGTCCATATATGTTTTTATCTCCGGATAAGTTTCGAAATAACTATTAATGAACTTTTCCGCTTCTTTAGGACTAATGTCTAAATCTTCACTTAAACCCCATGCTGTTTTACCATAGATTATGCTAAAATTAATAGCTTTAGCTATTGATCTTTCATAATCTGATATACTGTCTTTTCCAAAAATTTTCTTTGCTGTTTCATAGTGAATATCTAAATCATTATCAAAAGCTATTTTTAAATTTTTAATATTTGCTAACTCACAAACTACTCTAAGCTCAATCTGAGAATAATCAAATGACAACAAAAAATTATTATCGCTGGATACAAAAACTGTTCTTAACTCTTTACCTTCTTCGGTTTTAATTGGTATATTTTGAAGATTAGGTTCTTTTGATGAAAGTCTTCCCGTCTTAGTTAAAGCCTGCTGATATATAGTATGTATTCTAGAATCTCCTTTAAGTTTTAGCGATTCTACTAAACCATTATAATATGTAGAATGAAGTTTTGAATATGTTCTGTAATCAATAATCTTTTGAATAATAGGATGAATTTTTTTAAGTTTGTTAAGAACTGATATGTCAGTCGAATAACCACTTTTATTCTTTTTATTTGATGGTAACCCTAACTTTTCAAAAAGAACTTCACCTAGTTGTTTTGGACTGTTTATATTAAATTCGAAATTCGCAAGATTATATATCTCTTTTTCTAACTTAGTGATGTTTTGAACTAAGTTTTGTCCGAAACTATGTAATTTTTCTTCATCTATTGTTATACCTTGGAACTCCATTTCCGATAGAAGCTCTGCTAAAGGTATTTCTATATCATTTAATAAACTATACTGCTCAGACTCCTTAATTTTTTCTAAAGCTAAGTCTTTTAGGTCTTTTATCGCTTTTACTTTTGTTATTACATGCTTTGTTAATCGTTCTTCTTCAGGTAGTTGGTAACTTGCTCCTTTTCCATATATAAACTCATCAGATATAACATCATTGTTATCAAGAGAACTGACAACCAAAGAAATATCATCTTGTTTTATTAATGGATTAATCAAATAAGCCGCAAGTAATAAATCAAAAACTATATTATTAATTTCAATACCATCCCACAGCAAAGAAACCTTAAGTTTTTTTAGATCATAAGTGAATTTTTTGATTTTTTTATCAGATAGATATGACCTAAATTTAGAGCTTTTTATAGCTAAATCATATGGAATATAAAAGCTATCTTCATCTATTATCAAACCAAATCCAATTTTAGAATCTGAATGATAATTACTTCCAAAAGTTTCTAAATATATATATGAATCTTTATAAACAAGTGAGTCTAATTCTTCTATCTTTGAAAATACCTTATAATCATTTTTTATAACTTTTGAGTCCTTTTTTAAATTTTTAATAAAAGAATTAAAGTTCATTTTTTTATAAAAAGCAACCAACTTCTCCTCATCATATCCTGTATATTTTGATTTTTCTATTTCAATTTGATTATCAAAATCAATTCTAATTGTTGCTAATTCCTTAGAAAAGAAAGCTAACTCTTTATTGTCTAAGAGTTTTTCTTTTAATTTACCTTTAACATTTTCGATATTATCATATAGATTTTCAATAGTACTATACTCATCTAAAAGTTTTAAAGCTGTCTTATCGCCAACACCAGGAACTCCAGGTATATTATCGGAACTGTCCCCAACTAAAGCTTTATAATCGGTGACTTGATTTGTGCTAAATCCAAGTTTATTCTTTACATAATCAGGAGTGTATATTTCCACTTCTTTTAGGCCTTTTCTTGATATTAACTGTGAAACATTATTATCTAAGAGTTGTACTAAATCATGATCATTTGAATAAATCATTATAGAGTCAAAGTCGTTTTTAAAGTGAGTTGCAACATAGCCTATTATATCATCAGCTTCCATATATTTTTGTTCGTAGTAATATACACCTAAAGCATCTAAGTATTCTTTCATATATGGAAATTGTTCTTTTAATTCTACTGGCGTATCTTTTCTAGTACCCTTATAATCATCATAAACTTCATGTCTATGTGTCTTTCCATCAGTATCCAAAGCCACTAAAACATGTGTGTAATCATCTTCTAATAATTTAGTAATTGCGTGTGCAAATCCGAAAATCCCGTTTGTGCAGAGACCTTCTTTTGTTTGCATTAAATTTCCAGTATATGCTGTAGCATAATACGAACGGAATAATAGATTGCTGGCATCAACTAGTAATAGTTTTTTCATATAAATTCACCTCTTGTGTCTCGTTAAATTATTTTACCATAATTAGAGAAAAAATGCACTTATCCAGTGCATTTTATTATTATCTATTATTCTTTTTCAACAATATTAATAAACCCTTTAAAATTAGTGTCTCATCAATTATTATCAATTCTTCGCAATATGGGAAAACTATTTTTGAATGTCCACCAGTTATTATAACTTTCAAATCTTGCTTATTAGTTTCTTTTTTTACTCTTCTAATAAGTCCATCAATCATCGATGCATGTCCGAAAATAAGTCCTGATTTAATACAATCAACTGAATTCGTTCCTAAAACTTTTTTAGGTGCCTGCAACTCAACTTGTGGTAACAAAGAAGTCTTAGATATTAATGCATTTCTACTAGTTGTTAAGCCAGTAGAAATTATTACCCCTTTTAGCACTTTATTTTCTAAAAACGTGAAAGTCGTAGCGGTTCCTAAATCAATTATAAGACACGTTTCATCATAGATATTAGTAGCAGCCACAGAATTTGATATTAAGTCTGCACCAACCTCTTTAGGGTTGTCTGAATTAATTTTAATACCTGTTTTAACTCCTGTGCCAACAAATAAAGCTTCTATATTAAATCTATCAAGAAAATAGTCTCTAAAAACTTCATTAAGTTCTGGAACAACTGATGAAATTATCAATCCTTCACAACTACTAATTAAAGAATTCATAAAAATTGAATATTCATCAGAAGATTTATTTTTTTCTGTATTTATTCTATAAATCTTTTCAATGGTTTCACCCGTTTGCGATAAACCGATTGTAATTGTTGTATTACCAATATCGATCGCTATTTTCATTCTGATTCAACCTCACTATAAATATTATTGTTATTAATACTAAGGTAATTAGATAATCTAACAACAATTACACTACCTATTATCGCCGCTAAACTCATCTCTATAAGACTTGCCCAAGGTATATTAAGCGCGAAAAGCAAAAGAACATAAGGAACAAAATCATCAACATAGTTCCCTGTTCCTAAAACCATAGAATATGATGTAGACATTAGCGCTAATACCATAATAGTATGAATAAGAGTTAATATGAAGAAACTTATACCAGTTCCAATTAATCTATTCTTCGTAATTTTAACAAAAAACTTAGTAACATCATAGATCATTAGTCCAAATAAAAATCTAGGTAATATCGCTACCCAAGGGTAAATAAACAAAGGACTAATGTATATAAACGCCGCAATATTTGCAACAACACCAAAAGCAAGACCTAAATACACACTAAACTTTCTTCCTAGTAAAGCTCCACCTATTAATACAGGTATATGTATAATTGTCGCTTCAACAGGAGGAGTTAAGGATATCTTAATAAATCCCAAAGTGCTTCCTAATACACTAGGCACTAAGCCTAAGGTTGCAATAATGGCAATAAACATAGCTAAAATTGTCATTTTACGAGTTTGTTCTCTTTTTGTAATAGTTTTTTTCATAATTTTTCCCTTTCCAAGCCACTTTTTGTGGTCTCCTAAGTTAAATTTTATTTATATTTAATTTTTATACATTACTTTTAATTTCTTTTATTTTCTCCCAATCAATTTCTTTTAACATAGCTAATATTTGGGCTTTAACCGCTTCATAATCATCTAAATGTATAACTGAAGTAGTTGAATGGATGTATCTTGAAGGCATCCCAATAGTACAAACCAAAACTCCTTCACGAGATAACTGTACAGCAGCTGCATCAGTTCCTCCTAAAGAATTATAGTATTGATACTTAATATCATTTTTATCAGCTGTTTCTTCAATAAACTTCTTCATACCTTGATGAATCAAAGCTCTAGGATCATAAAATCTAACCATAAATCCAGCTCCTAAAGTTCCGCCTACTTCTGTTTGTTCAAAAGTATCAGTACATGGAGAACAATCCACAGCTATAAATAAATCTGGTTGAAGTTTAAATGATGATGTTGTAGCACCTCTCAAACCAACTTCTTCTTGAACATTAGCTCCTGCAAACAAACGACATTTTAAATCTTCTTTATTCACAGATTCTAGGATATCTAAAGCCATAGCACTTCCAAAACGATCGTCCCACGCTTTAGAGAATATTTTTTTTCCATCTTTTGAAACCTTGTAATTGTTTTCAAAAACTACTTGTTGACCTATTCTAATTCCTAATTCTTTAGCGTGTTCGTAACTATCCGCTCCAACATCTAAAAAGAAATCATCAAAACTTGAGACTTGTGAAGTTTTGCCATCTCTTAATAAATGAGGAGGCTTAGCTCCAATAACCCCAGGAACAAAAGTCCCGTCATCAATCACAACATTCATATGTTGTGATATAACAACTGCTGGATTAACTCCACCAATCGCCAAAAGTTTCAAAGAACCATTTTTGTTTATTTCTTTAACAATAGCTCCAATTTCATCCATATGACCAGCTATCATCACAGTAGGACCTTCAGAATCTAAATTAACGCCTCCAAATATAGACCCTAAATTATCCTCTACTATTTCGTCCGCTAATTCTTCAAGGTGTTTTCTCATATATCTTCTGACATACTTTTCTTGACCAGATACACCAGGAAGATTAACTAAATCTTGATAGTACTTCTTCATCACTTTTCTCCTTTAAGTTTGGCTTTTATATAATATATCGGTTTATTTAACTTAATAAACCTTATTTCAAATTCTGTTTGAACATTATCTTGTGGTAGAATTTTATACATATCAAGCATTATTTCTTCAATAATATAGTCTTCATCATCGTTCAAAGTCATCATTGAGTATTCGAATAAACCATAATTATCTGTTTTTATATATATTCTTCCATCTTCGCTCAATATTTTTTTATAATTCTTAAGAAAATGAGGAGAAGTCAATCGTCTTTTAGCTTGTCTTTTTTTTGGCCATGGGTCAGAAAAATTTAAGTAAATATTACTTATTTCATTATCTTTAAATATTTCATCTAGATGATAAGCATCAAATCTGATCAATTTTAAATTAGATAAAGGCATAATAATTGCTTTTTCTAAAGCTCTGACTATAACTGAATCGAACTTTTCTATACCTATGAAATTCTCTTCAGAATTATTCTCTGCCTTTTCATAAATAAACTTACCTTTTCCACATCCGATTTCTAAATTAATACTTTTATCATTCCTAAAAACATCCCGCCAAAGGCCGGCATGTTTTTTTGGATTATCGATTACAATGTTTGGGTAAGACTCGATTAATTCTCTTGCATATTTAACATTTCTAAGTCGCATTAAATCATTCTCCTGCTAACATTATGATACTTTCTGCATAGATACTAGCCGCAATAATCATATCTTTTATTATCAAATACTCGTTAGGCTGATGAGCTAAATCCTCATTTCCAGGAAGATTAGGGCCAAAAGCTACAGCTTTTTTTAATATTCTTGCGTACGTTCCGCCACCAATACTCATTATTTTACTGTCTTGATCTCCGGTGTATTTCATGTAAGCTTCATGTAATGATTTAACTAACTCATCCTCTGGAGAAACATAATGTGGTTTTGAATTACCCATTGAAATATATTTTAGTTTTGAAGTTTCAGCTGCTTTAATGATTTTTTCTTCACCTTTTTCAAACTCATAATTTCTAGGATAGCGAATATTAATACCTAATTTCGCATTGTTACCATCATAATGAACAAAACCTGTATTCATTGTTAACTCTTTCATTTCTTTGTCATAAGTATCTATACCAAGTTTCTTTCCTAAATGGTCTGCACTTAAGTACTTATCGATAAAATGTATTAAAGGATTGTCAGTATGGTCTTTTAAGAAGTTAACCATTAAATATATGGCATTATTACCTAAATGAGGCCAAGCAGCATGGGCATTTTTACCAAACACAGTATAAGTGTTTTTATATACTCTACCATGAGTTTTAGTGTCCTGTAAAAATTTTATAAATTCCTTTTGCTTATTAACTTTTAAAACAACCGTACATTCATCTGGTACAACATTATAACGTTCTCCTGCTTCTAATGATGCGATTAAATCATCTTCAAATTTACCTTCAAGATTAAAACTATAAATACCTTTTTCAGCGTAAATTAATGGAAATTCAGCATCTGGCGCAAAACCAATGTCAGGCATTTGTTCCTTTTCAAGGTATCTTCTTACACCACGCATTCCAGTTTCTTCATCACAACCTAGAATTAATCGGACTTTTTTATTCAATTTAATACCTTTGTCTTTAACCATTTTCATGGCTATATAAGCTGCGATAGTAGGACCTTTGTCATCCATAGCGCCTCTAGCATAAATTTTTCCATTTGCTTCATAAGCAGAAAATGGTGGATTATGCCACTTGCCTCCAGCAGGAACGACATCCAAATGTCCTAATATACCTAGAACCTCTTCGCCTTCTCCCATCTCTATGTGCCCAGCATAATTGTCCACATTCTTAACAATAAACCCGTCTTTTTCACCGGTTTTCAACATAAAATCTAAAGCTTTTTTAATTTCTTTTCCAAAAGGAGCGTTTTCATTTTTGGGATTGAAATTTTCTAAAACAGTGGGAATTTTTAATAGTTTCTTAGTTAGATCTACATATTCTTCTTGATAATTTTTTGCTACTTCGTACCAATTCATAAATTTCACTTCCTTTACAAAACTATTTTATCATATGCTTATGGTTTTGCAAAGATTAAGCAAATAAATACTTAATCTTGTTGTATTAACAGTAATATTTGACAAAGTTTATTCTTCAAGTATAATATTATTATAAAACTATATATAAATAGGTTGAGAATTGCGGGTTTAAAACATATGATTAGAAAAATAGAAATGAAAAATCTCACTTGTTCAAATTGTATAGCAAAAGTTGAAAGAAGAACATCGAGATTACCTTACGTAAATTCAGCTTCGTTTAATTACGCAAAACAAATATTACTAGTTGATTTTAAAGAAGATTATGACGAAAATATAGCTTTAAAAGAAATTAAAGGCATTGTAGATATTTTAGAAGATAATATCATAACACATTATTATGAACAAAAAATAGAGGTCAAAAAGACAAACTTTTTTAAAGAGTATAAGTTTGTTCTTTTTGGTGTGGCTTTAATTTTATATACATTTTCAGCATATACAATTCTTCCTTCTATAAATAATGTCTTCCAAACTACTTTTGAAGCTCCGACAGACATACTAAAGGATATTTTATACTGGGTAGGCTACGTTTTTTTAATATCTAAATTACTTTGGATTCAAATTAGAGGAATAAAAAACTTCAATATTTTTAATGAAAACACATTAATGATTATAGCTACTTTCGCCGCTATGTGGATAGGAAAATATGAGGAAAGTGTAGCAGTTGTAATTTTATACTCATTGGGTGAATACTTACAAAATCGTGCCGTTCAAAAATCAAAGAATGAAATTTCTTCACTAATAGATTTAAAAGTAGATTATGCGAATGTCCTAATTGATGGAAAAATAGTTATAAAAGACCCAGATCAAGTCAAAGTTGGCGATGTAATTGTTGTTAAAAACGGAGAAAGGATACCGATGGATGGAAAAGTGATTCTAGGTTCTACATCACTAAATACATCCGAGCTTACCGGCGAGTCAAAACTCAAAACTGTCAATATTGATGATGATGTTCTATCTGGTAATATTAATGTTGGTGATGTCATTCATATAAAAGTTAGTCAAGAATATGAAAACTCAACATTGGCTAAGATAATTGATTTGATAGAAAACGCTACTAACAAAAAATCAAAAAGAGAAATGTTTATAACAAAGTTCGCCAAAATCTACACACCTATAGTAGTCGGCTTAGCCGCTTTATTAGTGGTTTACGGATTAATTTGGCATATTGATAATATCGATGACTATATTTATAGAGCTGCAATATTCTTAGTTATTTCTTGTCCATGTTCTTTGGTATTATCTGTTCCACTGTCTTACTATGCAGGTATAGGGACCGCCGCTAAGAATGGTATACTATTTAAAGGTTCAACATATCTTCATTCAATTACTGAAGTAGAACTAATTGCACTAGATAAAACAGGAACTTTGACGCATGGAGATTTCTTCGTTAAAGAGTTTAGTAATATGCAAACCTTAATGTTAGCTGCTTCAATCGAAAAGTTTTCAAATCATCCTATTGCTAAAGCCATTGTAGATCATAACAATTATCCAATTTATAAAGCTAGTAACGTTAAAGAAATACCTGGATATGGTATTAGCGGAGAAATTGATGGTAAAATAGTTTTAGCTGGTAGTAGAAAATTTCTTGAAAGCAACAATATTAAAGTAAGCGATGAAAAACTTCCAATCGGTTCTTATACTTTTGTTTCTCTTGATAATGAATACGTTGGATATATTATCGTTAAAGATGAATTAAAAGAAACTTCAATGGAAACAGTAAGAGATTTTACAAAAGAATATGATACTGTTATGTTGACAGGTGATAATGAAATATCAGCTAGAGATATAGCTTTACAACTAGGTGGAATTGAGTATTACTCTGAACTGTTACCTGAAGAAAAATTATCTAAGTTTAACGATATTAGGACAAACTCAGTATCGCTATTTGTTGGAGACGGAATCAACGATGCTCCACTACTAAAAAACGCTGACATAGGTGTATCTTTAGGTAGTGCAACGGATTTAGCGATTGAAGTAAGTGACGTTATTATAATCAATAATGATATAAGACTCCTTGATAAAGCGATAAAGATAGCTAAAAAAACTAGAAGTATCTCAGCGGAAAACATTATATTTTCTCTTGTAGTAAAAATTATTTTCCTAATAATGTCTACAATAGGTTTAATGTGGATGTGGCTCTCAATTTTCGCTGATGTTGGTGTAGCGATAATTTGTGTGCTTAACGCACTTAGAATTATTTATCAAAAAAAATACTTAAAAGATAAAGACTAAAACTTTATCTTTTTTTTCTTTATGTTATAATATACATTGTTTAGAGGGAGAAAAAATGACTGATATATACATATTGATATTTATTTTTGTTTTAATTTTAGTTAATGGCTTTTTTGCGGCCAGTGAAATGGCTATGGTCTCTGTAAATCCTAATAAAATTCTTGAGCTTGCTCAAAAAGGAAATAAAAAGGCTATTATCTTAAAAAACATTACTGTTGATTCCACTAAATATTTATCTGCTATCCAAGTAGCGATAACTTTAGCAGGATTTTTATCAAGTGCTATTGCTGGTAGTAATCTAGCAAATAACTTTGTTGATTATTTTGCAAAAATCAATATTGTAATACCTCAAAATCTAGCGGTTGTAATCATTACTATTCTTTTATCTTTTATAACGATTGTTTTTGGTGAATTAGTTCCTAAAAAAATCGCATTAAATAATCCGGTTAAGTTCGCTTTATTTTCTGCTAGAGCAATTAAAGTTACACTGATAATTACTAAACCAGCTGTTTGGTTACTATCTATTACAACTACTGGTGTGGTGAAGTTATTTGGGTTAGATAAAAACAAAGAGATAGAAGGGACAACTGAATCAGAAATTCGTCAACTAATAAGATCTGGACAAAGACAAGGTCTTTATCAAAAAGAAGAAAAAGAAATGCTTGAAAATATTTTTAGATTTGATGACATTGAGGTTACTTCAATAATGACCCCACGAACTGAAGTTTTTGGAATTAACTTGGAACTTACTAAAGATGAAATCCTTGACACTATTATAAAAGCCAATTACTCAAGAATACCTGTATACGAGAAAACCATCGATAACATAAAAGGTATTATTCATGTTAAAGATGTTTTAACCGAAGCTAAGAAGACAGGTCTTAAAAGAATTAACTATAAAAAACTTCTAAGAGAACCTTTCTATGTTCCGGGAAATATGAAAATAAATTTTTTATTTAAAAAAATGCAGGAAGAGAACCATCAAATAGCAGTTATTTTAGATAATTATGGTGGGATAGATGGAATAATAACTATGGAAGATATATTAGAAGAAATAGTTGGTAATATCTACGATGAGTTTGATGAAGTACAAAATAGTATAAAAGAGATAGATGAATTTAACTTTCTTGTAGATGGTTTAATCCAAATCCAAGATTTAAACAGATTTTTAAACATCAATTTATCTGATGAATACGATACACTTAGCGGTTTTATTATTGAAAATTTGGGATATATCCCTAAAAAAGCTAGTAATGAAATAGTAGAAAAAGATGATTTAATCTTTGAAGTGAAATCAGTTAAAAAGAATAGAATAGATAAAGTGTTAATTAAAAGAACTCCTAAAGACTAGGAGTTCTTTTCTTATTAATGAAATCTTATAACACTATACTTCTTTTTACCTCTTCTGATGATAGTATATTTTTTATGTAAAGCATCTTCTTTTTTTATTACAAACTCAACATCATTTATTTTTTCACCGTTAATTGAAATCGCATTGCTAGTAATCATTTCTCTAGCTTGTCTTTTTGATGAAACTTGCTTTAAGTCTATCAAAGCATCTACCAATATAACTTCATTATCTACTTCAATTGAATCTAAATTATGAAACCCCATTTCGATTTCATCGATGTCTAAATCATTTACATCCCCACTAAATAATGCATTAGTAACTTTTATAGCTCTTTTTAACTCATTCTCACCATGTACAATTTTTGTTATTTCTTCAGCCAAAGTTTTCTGAGCTAATCTTTTTTCTGGTTCTTCGTTTAATGATTTTTCAATATCTGAAATGTCTTTTTGTGATAAAAAAGTAAATTGTTTTAATCTATTAATCACATCTTGATCAGCTGTGTTTAGCCAATATTGATAGAAATCATATACTGAAGTTTTGTTTTTATCTAACCAAATAGCACCTGACTCAGTTTTTCCGAATTTTGTCCCATCTGCTTTTGTAACTAGAGGGAAAGTAATACCATATACTTTTGCATCTATTGTATGAATTTTTCTAATTAGTTCCATTCCAGCAGTTATATTTCCCCACTGATCTTGCCCGCCAATTTGAAGTGTACAGTTATAGTTTCTAAATAAATGTTCAAAATCCCAAGCCTGAATGATTTGATAAGAAAACTCAGTAAAAGATATTCCATTTTCAATTCTTGATTTAACAGAATCTTTACTCATCATATAGGCAACATTAAAATGTTTTCCTATATCTCTTAGAAATTCGATAGCATTTAAAGAAGATAACCAATCGTAGTTATTTACAATTGTAGCTTCAGGCAATAAATGTTTGGCTTGTTTAGCAATTCCTTCTGCGTTTTTCAAAGAATCTTCAATACTAAGTAATTTTCTTTCTTGGCTTTTAAAACTAGGATCACCTATGAGTCCGGTTCCTCCGCCTATAACTAATATTGGTTTATGACCATAATCTTCTAATCTTTTAGCCACTAAGTACGCCAATAAATGACCGATATGCAAACTATCGGCAGTAGGATCTGCACCTAGATAAAAGGTTAGTTTTTCAATATTTAATTTTTCTGATAATTCTTCATCTGTCTGTTGGTATAACAGGCCTCTCCATTTTAATTCTTCATATAAGTTCATAATAATCTCCTTTTCCAAAATAAAAATCGCCCCTAAAAACAAAGGACGATTTACTAATTTACCGCGGTACCACCTTAATTCACTTAAAAAATAAGTGCGCTTATAAAGATAACGGATTTACCGTGCTATAAGAAGCATAACTCCTAAGTGTAATAAAATATAAAAGTTAAATCAGTTTTCACCAGCCACTGACTCTCTTTTAATTAACTAAATTATATTTCTCGCTTAATCACAGTCTATTTAGTTGTTTCTCTTAAAATAATATTATGTGGTAATTCATTAAACTTTTGTTCGATGATTTCGCCATCTATTTCTTTCTTTAATAGATACATCGCCTTAACACCTATATCAATAATAGGTATATCTATACAAGATAGTTTTGGTCTAGAAAGTGAAGCATACTTTGTATTTTGAAATCCAAATACAGAAATATCTTTAGGTATTTTTTTACCTTTTTCAATCATAGTATTTATGAATGATACAGCAATCGAATCTCTTACAGCTACAACACCATCAATTTTTTTAGTCGTATCTTTATAAAGTTCATTAAAATGAATCGTATTTACTGTAATGTCTCCACTAGTTCTAAAAATATTCATTTCAAGTCCAGCTTCTTCCATTGCTTTTTGATAGCCTGCTTCCTTCAAATCGTTAACCATGTACTTTCTAGCAGTTGTTAGCATATAGATATTTTTTCTTCCTTCGTCAATCAACTTTTTAGTGGCTTCATACCCAGCTTTAAAATAATCGATTGAAACTGTAGTTAAAGAATTATCATATGGATATAAAGTATTAGCTAATACTACTGGTACACCATATTCTTCTTGAATCAATGTTAAAGTTTTATATTGTTCTTCATTAATTTCATCATTCATGTAAAGAATTCCATCTGCTTGTGAAGCGACTACTTCTTGTAACATCTCTGCTTCATCAACATATTTATCTTTCAACACGTATAATATCAAGGAATAGTTATACTTTTTAGCTTCTACTGATATACCGTTTACCATTTCAGCTACAGATGATCTTGACATATCTGGAACAATTATTGCGACACTTGTTGATTTCCTACTAGCTAGACCTTTTGCATATGCATTAGGTTTATAACCTAGTTCTTTAATCACCTCTAAAACGCGATCTCTTGTCTCTGGCTTTACCTTCTCTGGGTTATTCAATGTCCTAGATACAGTAGCCAAGGAAACTCCAGCCTTAATCGCAACATTATATATTGTAGCTTTACTCATAATAACAATCCCCTTTTCCTAAAAACTATTAATTGTTTATATTTTATCACATATAAAAATGTAAGCAATTGTTTTTATGAAAAATTTTCATAATTTTTACATTTTATCTCTTTTTAAAGTAAAAAAGATGGAATTTTCCATCTTTTAGAACTATCTTCTTTCTTTAATTCTAGATTGTTTAGCAGATAACCCGCGGATGTATCCAAGATGAGCTCTTCTTACTTTACCACGACGTTTTACGTTAATCTTGTCGATAACTGGTGAATGTAACATGAAAGTCTTTTCAACACCAATACCATAAGAAATTTTTCTTACAGTAAATGTTTCACTAACGCCTCCACCTTGTCTTTTAATGCAAAGGCCTTCGAAAATTTGGGTTCTTTCTCTGTTTCCTTCCTTGATTTTGATACCAACTTCTAAAGTATCTCCAGGACGGAATTCTGGGATGTCATTTCTAATAAATTCTTGAGTAACATCCTTAATTAATTGCTGCGACATTTTGGTCAACTCCTTTTAAATTATTTTCCATATTGTTCATAATTATTTTAGCGGAACAAAAGGATTAGATATTCTTTTCAGCGTTATGTATTATATCATAGGATAATCGATAAAGCAAATATTTTTTGCTGACAAATCAACTTACTTTTTTAACAAATCCGGTCTTCTTGCTAATGTCTCTTTTTCTTGCATTTCTTTACGCCATTTAGCAATTTTTTCATGATCTCCAGAAACTAAAACATCAGGTACTTTGTGCCCCATAAAATCACGAGGTTTTGTGTATTGAGGAAAATCTAAATAATCATTAAAGAAAGAATCATTTTCATAAGACTCTTTTGAACCTAAGACCCCAG
>Ga0172377_10002101_pt1 | contig 20387 bp, 16 predicted proteins | sample Pumphouse3metaG_FD_119749 | JGI IMG/M metagenome (GOLD analysis project Ga0172377, IMG submission 119749) | Leachate microbial communities from a municipal landfill in Southern Ontario, Canada - Pumphouse #3 metaG | ecosystem: Engineered > Solid waste > Landfill > Unclassified | place: Canada...
CTCTACCCGAGGCTCAAATCCTTGGTAGTGCGATAGGTATGGCAGTTGGGGACGGCGTACCATTTATCAAAGGTTTGGATAAATTCCTTGGTAAAAAATTAGATGCAAAAACCTGCTCTTACTTAAAAGATATGGGTGCAGCAAGTGCCAGCAATGGTGCGGTAGGTTTATATCATATACAAAATCTTACCCCAGATGCCGTAGAAAAAGGTACAGCACTTATAAAAACCAGTCCAAATCATTTGGAAATTACTGATGAATATTTGCAAAAAGTTTATGACAACTATCCAATTTTGTGGAAAAATAAAAATGCAAAACCTTATTTGTGTTTTATAGGTTGTCCTCATTTATCCCTTGAACAAATGGTATCTTGGACAAACAATATTACGGACTCATTAGCAAAAAATGGCAGAAACATAGTTACTATGCGAACAGTTATCACTACTTCTCCCGCAGTTTTAGATGCTTTCAAAAAATTGCCTGAATATCAAAAACTGTTGGATACAGGTGTAAAAATTAGTAATATTTGTCCTTTGATGTATGTTGATAATCCAGTTGCTGGCAAAAAACCTATTATCACTTGTAGTAATAAATTGCGTACTTATTCGGGTTCTAGATATTATAAGGAATCTGAAATAATAGATATAATTACAGGCAAAAAGGAGGGCAAATAAATGGCTACAAAAGAATTAAAATTTAAAGGTAGAGTCATAGCAGGCGGAGATTTGGTAGGAGAAGCCGTTGTGTCAAAACAAGGTTTAAATACACTTGCGACCTTTCAAAATAGCCTAATAATAAAAGCAAAAAAAGTAGTTTGTGGCGACCAGAACAACGCAGATATTTACAAAAAAGTGTTGACAGGTAAAATTCTATGTTTGCCTATGACAATCGGTTCAACAACTGGTGGACTTGTCATTCAAACTGTTTGCTCTATGGGTAGTAATCCCAGTGCGTTCCTTTTTTCAAAAACTATTGATTCACTTGCTCTTAGCGGTATTACCTTAGCAACTATTTGGGAAAACAGCAAAGTAATTGCCATAGATAAACTGGGCGATGAATTTTTAGAAACCGTAAAAACAGGCGACCAAATAGAAATAAAAGCAGACGGTACAGTCATTATTCATCCTGCTACCACATCAAACCAAGTACAAAAATAACTGCAATTTTTACCAAAAATATTTACTTTTACATATATGTATGATATAATTCCTTTGAATTAAAAACAAAAAGGAGAAAGATTATGGCAGCGAAAGATTTTGGACCTGGCGTAAAAATAATATGGAAAGACCGTAAACGTTGGTGCGGTATGCCATTGTCTTTTACTCGTTACTATATAATCCAAAAACCTGGGAAATGGATAAAGTTAATTGAAGATACAGGACTCTTTACTTCACATATAGAAGAATTAAACTTGTTCCGTGTAGATGATATTACAGTTTTTGAATCTTTTTCAAACAAGTTTTGGGGGACAGGAAATGTTACGGTATATTGTAAAGATGCATCTTCCGAAACCGTTTCTATGATAAGAATAAGAGCACCACAAAAAGTGCGTAATCTAATAATGGGTTTGGTAGAGGACGAGAGAAAAGCAAGAAACTTACAATACGGCGAAATGCAGTTCTAATCTTCTTAAAAATAATTATAACCAACAAAAAAACGCTAAAATTATAGCGTTTTTTTATTTTTCTTTTCGTTTATTAAATTTTAAGTTCCACAAAGCAGACATTTACATTTATATTTATAAAAATTTATGTAATCTATCTTTTTTTATATAAAAAATTATTTAACTAAAAACATTCACTAATTATATATTAGATTTTGCTTGACTGTTTTCTTGATTCAATTCTTTTAAAGCAATTTTGTTATCACTTTCTATTTTGTCATATTTTTCTATAAAAGCATCTTTATCAGCCATAAATTCATTTAGTATACCTGTTAAATCAACATTTGCCTCATTTGGTTGTATACATTCTTTTGCCAAACTCAAAGCACTTATATTTTTAATAACCGTTGAATAATTATCTTTATCATCTTTGTTTGTATATTCATCTTGCCACTCAATATCAGCACCTTTTCGTAAAGCAAGTATCAAAACATCCTTGTTTTGCATTCTTATTGCACCTTCCACTAGATTGTGTTCCCACTCACCTTTTACGCCAGCACTACCACCTCTAAAAGTGCGATCACCCTCCAATCTTTCAGCATAATTCATACCATCAACAGTATTATTAAGTTTGTTTGATTTGTTTAATTTATCATTTTCCGTAGTAAAATCTAACCTAGCCCCTAATATTTTGCATTTTGAATTAAAATTAAAATCAATATTATTATCCATCAAAAACTCAACTACATCATCATTATAAGTTGATAATGCTTCTTTATAAGCGGTACTTGGCTCAATTTCAATACCTTTGTTAATAGCATCTTGCAAAACTCCCACAAAACCATCACGGCAAGCACGCAAAATCACTTCTTTTTGCTCGGCTGGGGACTTTCCCTCTAATTGTAATTCTTCGTGGCAACTAACATACTTTTCTAAATTATCCTTATTTTTTTCTCTAAAAGTTGATTTTCTTAATCTAGCAGGAATAATAGAATAACTCGCTATCTCATCACAAAGACTATCATCTACATTCCATCTCTTTGCAAGTGACAAAAAGTTTTCATATTTTTTATATCCATTATCATCATATATTAATATCGGCTTGTCTATAATTGCCCCTGCTTTGATAGTATTAATTATGGCTTTTCCCATTTTTGAATCGATATCCCTACTGACACCATCTCTATCCAAATGAAAAAGCATAGAGATTAAAGGATCACCCAAATCAACATTTGCATTACAACTCAAACCTGCATTAATCAATTCAAGATTGCCTGCATTGACCTTACTTGCCATTGCTAAGAATCCGCTTACTCTTGCCTCACCATTAATTCCAAGAATTGCGTCCATTTTTCCATTTTTGTGAAATTCAATAGCCATATTATCAAAATTTATACTTGCCCCATTTTTTATAGCAAGACTAAAATCGTCCAAATGTCCCGCACCATTTAAACTATCCAACAACATTGTTTCTGCCAATAACTTTTTACTCTTCATTAATATTCTCCTATTAAATATTTCAAATTATAGAATAAGTAAAATTACTTATAAACATATTATATAATAATAAAGATTTAAAGTCAATATTAAACTAAATTAATAAGTTACTATTAGATAAATTTTAACAGTGCAATTCTATTATTTATATACAAATAAAAATTTTAATAATCCAAATATTTGTTTAATTAAAAAAGAAAAAAGGCAATTCTTTACTCTAAATAATCAGCCAAAAATCTTGCCATTACAGCACCAACTAAATAACTATTCTTTGAGGAATTTTCAGCACAAATCAATATTACAGAACCATAAACATCTCCACCAGCAACTATCGGGAAAATGCTAATCAAATTATTTGAAAAAATTGAGTCGTTATTTTCAAACAATCTAATCTCACTGCTTGGCTTTTCTTTTACCAACACTTTATCCAAAATATTTTGCCTAATTAATTCAGTTAATGCCAAATTCATATAGTCTTTTGCTGGCAGATTACCCACAGATATTACCTTTTCCGTATCTGTAATCAAAATGCCACAATCGGGTAAAACCCCGCAGGCACGCACACATCTCTTCGCAAAATCAGTTATTTCATTTATTTTTTGAAATTTTTGTAAGTTCATTACGCCATCATTGGTCAAACCAAATTCCAACAGGTTACCGCACTCAATTTTTAATGCTCCACGGATTTCTTTGGGTATAACCACCCTTCCCAATTCATCAACACGCCTTAACATTCCTTTTTCAATTTGCATATTGTTACCTTCCATATTATTATGATAACAATAATCAAAAAAAATATACTTTGTAATTTATGTTTTATAATAAAAATCTAAATAAAAAAAGCAAAATTATTTTTGCTTTTATTTTGATATCAAATCCAACATTTTTGGTAAGGCTTTATCTTTTGCAATGTTTGCCATTTTATTAAATTCCTGAAAACTATTTTCTTCATCAATTTCTTTTTTTGACTCTTCCAATAAAGTAAGCCCCATTTCATCTATAAATATATTTGCATAACTATATGCAATAAATTCACCCATTTCATCATCTACAATGTCGTTCTTTTCTTCAATCAAATCAACATCACCATTTTTGATTACATAATCATAAACAGGCTCAAAAAATAATCTCAATCTTTCAATAGATAATTTGCTACCATTTGCAACCGCAAACAATCCCCATTCGTGTGCCCTACTAAGATTACGAGGTAAAACATCATCTATTCCCCTCTTGTATAGAAAACATAAATAATCCATAGCGGGTACATTTCCTGATACTGCTAATGATGCAATATCTTCAACTTTATCTATATACGCTTGTCGATAACTACTAATACTCATTTTACCTTGCTGTATATTTAATTGTGTAAAAAGTTGTTGTATTGCTTTGAAGTAAAAAGTTTGGTCCTCATAACTCACATCTTTTAAATCAGAAGCATTAAAGGACTTTTCAAAATTTGTTACTTTTTTCTTTGAATTTTCTGCTTCAACTTGTTCATCATTTTTACTAGCCATATCATAACCTCCTTTATAATCTAAAATCTTTCTTTAAGGAACGAATGGAACGCTTGAACCTAAACATAAACATCAAGGCTATTTCAGTCCAACTGAAAAACATAGTAGGTAGAGTCATATAAGCGGGTTGATGGAAACAAAGTAAAAATATAAGGCTAATAGTAGATAAAATTGCTATGGATAGTATAGGCTTGAACATTTCAAAATTTACATATCCAAATGCAAGCATACAAATCCCTGCCACTATATCTATTGCAAGCCAAATCGCTGGAATAGCGATACAAACGCCCCAGCCCCAAGTACCAGTAAATAATTCCAAAAACAATAACAAGCCCATAGTATAATAAGCAACACAGTTCATAATTTGTGCCAAATTATACTTCTTTTTGATAGGCAAAAGCACTGTTAATATCCCATAAAAAGTGCAAACAAGAACATATAATGAAAAGCCCATAGTACCATTTATAAATAAATCAAGCCCCACACATATTATTATAGCGAGCAATCCTAATTTAATTAAAATATCAGTAGCAGAGTCGGATGATTCACGAACTCTTTTATATTTTGGATAGCGTAATTCCTTATCATCTAATTTTACTTCTTCTATAAAAGTTCCACAAAGTGGGCAATGCGACGCATCTTTTTCTATATGAACTTTACAATTTTCACAAAATCCGCCCATTATTCCACCTCCTGATTAGATTCAACGGTTACACTCAATCCCAATTCTGCTAACTCGGTAAAAAATCGTCTTACTATCCTTCTATCTCTTAGTCGAGTTGTGATTGTCAAAACTGTTTCATCATTAAAACTCATTACAGCCAAATTTAATCTATTGAGTTTTGTTGCACCCAAAAGTGCATTATAATCTTGTATTTGTTCACTCACTTCGGGTGGTAACTTAATTACTCCCAAGTTTGAAATAGTACTTGTAAACAATCTTTCTCCAACAAAAGAATAAACCAAATTTAATACTGAATCTTTTATAATAAGAGGCATTATCCTTACAAAAAAGTTCTTTTCACTTGATACATTAGCATTTATAACACCCAAAACATATTCTTTCGTCAATGCTTTTGAGTCTTCTTTCACTATTTCCACCAATTCTTTGAATTCACAATTTTCTTTTTCTACTGGAATAGTTATATTCAAAAATTGAGAAAAATTTCGCATAGTACGGGAAGGAAATAACCTTCTCAAATTAACTGGAACAGATAATTTTACAGGTTTTTTATTATTTCTAGAAGCACGGTGTTTTTCTTCTATTAACACTTTCATATATACAGCGGACAAAAATTCATTTATAGTTGCAGAGTACTCTTTTGCCTTTGCTTTCAAATCTGTTAATTTAACACGCCCAGTTATTACATGAAGCACTTGAATAGGGTCCATTGCTCCTGTAACTTCATAAGCCTTTTCTTCTTTGCGAGAGCGTGCTTTTCCGCCATCAGCAAATCTTTCAAAAGCATCTTCGCTTTCCTCATCATCTGGCAAATCTAATACATTCAAATTGTATTTTTGCATATTTGCAACAGTAACTCCGCATAATTGACAGTATCGTACTATTAAAGTATTAAAAAACTGAATTGCTCCACCACCGTCAGCAAGAGAATGAAAGGACTCATAAGAAATAGTCTTGTTAAAATACAGCACTCTAAAAATAGGCTTTGATTTATCAAAAACAAAATGCCTACAAGGGTAATCGTGTTCCATTTCAATTACAGGTTTGGTTGTTAGACTCTGGAAATAATGCCAAAATAAACCATCACGCAAAGAAACATTAAAAAATGGATATCTTTTCATATTGTCATCTAATGCTTTTTGCAATAAGTCAGGTCTAATTGCTTCTTTCAGTGTTACGGTCAAACGAAAAACACTATTCCATTCGGAACTGTCAATAGCAGGATAAATTAATGCTGAATTATCCAACTTGTACCAATTTTCTCTCAAAGCACGGGTTTCAATTTTCCTATCAGCCTCCGCACTTTTTTCACGCAATCTTGCCTCTTTGATTAAAGTTTTTTTAATCTCTTTGGCTCTTTGTTTTATTGCTTTCCTTTCCGCTTTACTAGATTGCTTCTTAAAATCCTTGGCATCTTTTTCGTTGCTTTTATCAATGTCCTTCATTCGAGCCATAATATCTCCTTATAATTGAATTCTTGGGCTATCTAAGATGATGAGAATAATGGACTTCCACTCTCATTACCTCCCGCCAAATACGGTAAATCCAAAGTAATGCTATCACTAATGTAGTAAGTATACTGCTGTGTATCAGTTAAGTCAAGCACTATTTTGATAGAACGAGTAATCGTTACTTGTGTAATAGATAATTGTACAAATGAAGAAGCACCAGTTGGCTGTTCGGCTTGCATTACATAACCGGTCTTTAAGGCTAATACATAGTGAATCAAGTCTTCGCCCAAGCCTATACTGAAATAATTACGGGCGTTAGTATCGATTGTAAAAATCAAACTGTCATTCAGGTTTTCACTTTTATAATAAGCACTTCCAAAGTCACTAACTGAACCTAATTGTACAACAGTACTCAAACTTTCATAATTACCCGAAGTAATAATCGGCGTACTCGCCAAGTCTACAAAATCAACACTAGGATAATGTGCATTCACTATAAAGAAATCTGGACTAACAATATATTGAGAAGTAGAATAATAAACACTTTCCAAACCTGTGTCATATTCATAAACTATCACCAAAACTTTGTCAGTTGGCAATGTTTGTTTAAATTGAATTTGATAAATTCTTGTATTCCCGACCTGTGTATCACCATATATAGAAACATAATCAGTTGCACTGATTAAATCAATCATACTAGCACCATAATCTTCATTTGATAAAGTACAGTGTAGCGTTGAACCATCACGCATAATTTTTGTTTTATCAATTATATTTAATTTGTTATAAACATTTTCATCTACATTGGCAAAATATGTTTTGATAGTCATACCAGTCTTTGTGGCAACCAAATCATCTCCACTAGTATACAAAGTTTTTTGTATAGTATCTTCGCCTACTTCTTCTTCGATAGTAAAGTTTGAAACATCTTCTGCTGTATAAGTTACAGGCAATAAATATTTGTTATCTTCCGTATCTCCCCACTCAACTTTGTAGTAATAATTCCCTTGGCTTCCATTTTTCACCAAATTACTATTCAAACTCAAAGTGTTCAAATTAATCAAAGATTGATTTGGTATATCAAAAGTAATATAATTTTCAATTCCAGAATTTGCTGTTGAAATGTCTAGTCCTGTTACTTTTACATCTCTTGCTTTCAATTTTAGTGAAGTATAATCAGCGTTATTTGCACTAATATGTATTTCTGCAACCACATTATCTGCCGTTTCCTCTGCCCCAAAATTTACCAAAACAGTAAATTCCATTAAATTATAAACATCAGAGTCAACAGTTACCTGCATAAAGTTTAAATTTATAATATTAAATGTGGCATAAGGTTTTGAACTATCAACTGACGCTATAATATTTATAGGATTTGTTCCACTAATTTTATTATAATCACTTAATGACTTAGGAAGTGCTAACGCTGAATTTCCTTTTGCATAAAGAGTAACAGCATTAGCCGAAGTAGTACCTATCCAGTATGTCGTAATAGAATCAAGTTTTAAGTCATCACTCAAATTACTGTCTGTATAAAGTGTTAAATCTGTCAAACTTTCCTTTACATTTATTGTTAAAGCAGAATATTCACGGATTAGAACATAATCTGTTGGACCTCCTGTTTCGGAAACTCCCGTAACAGCATCTAAATCACTCAATACCGTATAATCGGCATTGATTGGATTGCCATTTTTATCTGTTCTTATCAAATATGGTTTAATTTTCACTGTCCCAGAACCCAAAGGTTGCAAAATGGAATTGTATATTAAATTCCCCGCAGTATCTGAAAATACTATTTGACCATATTGTGTAACATTTACAATATAGTAATTTGCTTCATTTGTTAGAGAAGTAGAAGTAACAAAATATACAATCTTTGAATAAGTGTAACTTTCACCTGATGTATTAGTCCCCATAGATAATAAGCCATTTGTTGTAATATCACGGTTATCTCCACTTTCTACAACTTCTTCACTGCCTTCAACATCTTTTGTAATATTTAGAGTAAGTGTAGTCAAAGTTTGTCCCAAATTACTATCAAAAAATTCTACATTTTCAGGTACATTTATTTCAACATTACAAGTCAAATTTACAGTAACAGGCAAATATACATACACTCCCTCATCATCTTTCAACGCCACGCCATCATCATCATATTGTAATTGTTGATATGTAATTACAAGAGTTGCCGTTTCACCGTTTTCCAGTTCCCTATTCGCTGTAATTGTCCAAATAATATTGTTCTCATCAGTAACATCAGCAGGTAAAATAGTAAATAAATTAGGCATATTTTCCGTTGCATTACCCGAACTTTCCAGAGAAGAAGTATATGTCATTTTCAAATCTCTTGACTGAATTCTATCTTGCAAAGGATTTGCATTTGTATTTGCATTATAATATATAGGTTTTAAGAAAATATCTAGATTAGTAATACTTGCATCACCCGTATCTTCCGCAGAAATTTTTGTACTATGATTAGAAAACAAAGTAACTGTTGCGGAGTAATCCATTTGAGTTACAGCATCATTTCGAATTACAATCTCCTGTAATTGCAAAGGTGCTACATAAATATCAATATCAGCAGTAAGTAAATCTGTTTCGTTGGCATATGTTTTTGGTATTTTTACCGAAAGGTCAACGCTTCCTGAACGGTCATTACTTGCGTTCACAGATACTATACCTTGATTTTCGCTCGTAACTACGCTAACAAAAGTAACTTCTGCACCTGATTCATATAACGCTTGCTTGTCTTCGCCTTCTATATTGTATGGGTTTAGTGCTCTACTTGGGTAAACATTTATACTTAATAAAAATTCATCACCCTTTACAAATTTTGTGTAATCATCTGCCGTTGGGTCAAGATTAAAAACCTGCCCGCTAACTGTATCAGTGGCAATCAATTCAACTGAATCGATAGGAACATCTACATAAACAGGAATAGGTGTAGCAAAATACAACTCATTAGCGGTGTAAGCGTGCAAATAACACACTCCACCCAAATTAAATAAATCTTCCGCATCAACCCTTGCTGTAACTGTCAAGTCATCACACAATTTACCCGTTGTATCTACATCAACAATAAGATTTGAGTCTTGAACTACTCCGGCGCTATCCCAAACTTCAATTACTATGTCAACTCTTTCGGCTGGGTCATCAATAATTTGGTTTTCACCTGTACCAGTAACCACGGCTTGACTAGACAACACTTTAAAAATAGCAGAACCGCCATTTTCAGAAATTTCTATTTTGTTGACATTAAATTTCAATCCTTCTACTGGCTGGGAATGCAAATTAAAACTACCGCTAAGCCATAGATATCCTACTGTGCCCAAACTAACGGTAAATAAAAAGACTATGCAATATGCAACAATAGTGATAATATTCATCATTGTAGTTTTAAACATTGATAATCCCCCTACTCGTGCTTTACTTACATATATAATAATTCTTATTAGTATATTATTTATCGACAAGAAAGTCAAAAAGATAACAAAGAATTTCCAAAAATTTATTTGGCTATCAATAAGATAAAAAAGTTTAAAGAATATTTTTTTATCTTTTTCTTATCTTTTGCTTTTTTAAATAAAATAATGCAATTTGAATAATAAAAAAAGGACTAATTTTTAGTCCTTTCTATTTTAATTATTAATTATTCAGTTGTATCTTCTTTAACATAATCAATTTTAGATAATTTACCTACAAAGTGGTCATAAAAAGTATTTGTATCCGCATCAATAATATTAAAATTCTTCATATGAATATAAAAGGCTGTACTATCATCATTTGAATATTGCTTCAAATAAAACATTTTATCACCAGTAATAGAAACATAATTTGCTTCACTTGCACTAATAGTTCCATCATTACTTGTAAGATTTTCCGCAGTACCTAGTGTTACAAAATTTATACGATAGATATTTGAACTTGATAAATAATAAAAATAATTACCATAAATACCTATAAAGTTCGTAATAGATGTACCAGATAATACTTGTGCAGGACTTCCGTTTGCTGTTACTCTATAAAGTGCCGTATTCGCAGAATCATATACCAAAGAACCAACGCCTAGACTGGAATTATAAACGATATAATTAGTGTAAGCATTAGTAGTCAACTGACCTTCACCTGCAAAAAAGTTTGTGGTATTCATATTGTTATAATACAAGTAAGCCCCTACACTAGCAGGATTTATAGTAGATTTGGTGTAATATAATCTACCACCACGACTACCTTCTAAAACAATAGTACTACTATTATCGTCCAAAACAGTTGTAACCTTTGAAGTACCCAGTTCCAACTTTGCTAAAACTGTATAAGTAGTAATGTCATCAGTCTGGTAAGTAAAATACAAATCTTTATCCAAATCATTTACTGTTTCAATATTTGTTGTATATTTAGTTTGAGCATAACCAGTTACTTTCCAGTCGTTATCTGTTTTAAAAGTTGAAATTCCCGAAGTAGTAATAGTATTTACTACCATTTTACTGGTATCCGAACTACTTCTACCATCCATAATAATTTGGTAAACCACGCCATCTTTTTCATACATACTATAAGTTACAGCACTTCCGCTATTTGTTGAGGTATAAAGGAGTTCTTGTCCGCTACTTCTATCCAACTTTGTTCTGCAAAAATCAATCAAATCTGTACGAACTGCCAAATCGCCACCTTTCAGGTTGTTTGGAGTAGTGTAATAAATATAATCGCCAAATATATAAAGACCCATATATTCAAAACCACAAACCTTGGATACCAAAATATCTGTATCGTTTATACTTTGAGTTTCATCAAATATAGGTTGACCTTCATCATCAACATCAGTTTCAGTTTCTACTGCCTGACCATTTACCAACTTGGTTCTATATAAACCAGAGTAGGTAATATTACCTTCTTTGTTGGTATCGTTGACATCTTTATAGCCTGTAAAACCATTTGTGTAATAAACATAATCACCATAAGTAACTGCCAAAGTACCGTTACCTTCTACTACATCACTCTCACTTGGATTTTCTGTAAAAGGATTATAGTTAGTACAAGCAGTAAAACTAAATAGGCACGCTATCATCATAACGCACACAAAGGCGATTTTTTTAAAAGAAACAGCAGTCGTTGTCATTAATTTGCTCCTAATATTATTTGCAATTAAAGTAGCATTGAACTCTACTTTATCATATATTTTAGTATGATATCACCAAAACATATTTTAGTCAATTATTTGAAAGCAAAAAAGGAATAGTATGAAGAAATTTGAACATAATTCTTCTAATCTGTTAGAAGACAACCAAGAAAATACACATTCAACTGCAAGTAATTTGCTTTCACTTTTACCTAGTGTAATCAAATTATTCCCAAAACTTGGTTTAAATAACATATTAGGAGCACAAAAAACTCCGCCCCCAAATCCTACGCCAAATCCTGCATACACGCAAACAGTAAAATATCCAACCGCCCCCAGCGAAAATGACCTGCGACAAAGTCAAATAAAAAATACACTTGGCGTTATGCAGGCTCACAATTATATGGTAAAAACTTTACGAAATGGTACTACAAATGAACATTCTCCCCAGTATCAGCCCGTTGGTACATTACCCAGTAACCCTGACCATCAATGTTGTCCAGATGTAAAGGTAACCACTGGCAGTATTCCACTAAATCATTTGGAGGAAGTTTAGTCCTGTTCTCCGCTGGAATACCATAACACAAATGGCTAACTATGCCATTTTCAAAAAGTTTACCCAAAATATAATGTAGTTCACCGTTGTTTGAATAAGTAACTTTTATCCACTCTGTGTTTTCTACATTTTTTTCTAATTCTTCAAAATGAGGAAATCTGGTAAATAATTCATTCAGTTGAGGCTCAATCAAACTATAAAACTGCCCCTTAGGTATAACAGTAGTAGGCACAGCCTCTTTATCAAAATCTTCAAATAACTTTGCTTCTTTTTTCAAATCCTGGTCTTCATCAGTTTCTTCATTAAGTTTTTTTGTTATTTGAGTGAGTCCATCAAAGATAGAGCCTCCTAGTACAGATTGACTTTTTGCAACCTCATCTATCATTGTTTTATCTATTATTTCTTCTATTTCTTTATCACTCGTTTCAAAAAGTGAAGAATAATCCACCTTTTTGTCATTATTTTTTGCAACTGCAATAGTTTGTATGCCGTTTTTTTCCATACAACCCAAAGCCAAAATCACATCTTCGGCAATATCACCTTGAATGATAAAATCATAGTCTTGGTAGTTTTTTATATCACTAAAAACAGCCTTTTTATTCCCTACTTGAACAGCCAAAACCAAAGGCAACATACTCGCATCAATATTGTACAATTTCATTTTTCCCGAAATCACACCGTCCCCGCTTAGTGAAACAACCCCACGCAAATTTTTACTGAAACTAACATTTTCAGGAACAAATATCAAAGTCCTAGTTAGCATATACCCTCCTTAAATTGTATTCTAAATTTATGTATATTACAAAACTGCTACAATATATGCAAAACAACATCAATAAACGACGGACTAACTACCTCAAATCTAACTTTTTTAATTCTAAACATACAAATATATTTTACCGCCCAAAACTATAATATTGTTTTTTTACATACCAAATCTAACAAAAACTCTTTTTTAAACTTATCTGTATTAATTTAATAAAAATGCCTAATTGAAAATTTTTAAAGAATAAATAATATTATTGCAAATCACTATCTTCGTTTTATTTAATTATAAAAAAATCAAACTTTTATTACAGTCATTCTAATTATAATCCAAAGCCTCTCAAATACGCCAAAGTAAAAATAAAAGAATATGCCGAAACATATTCCCTTTTGACTTTTTTAATAAAATTTTTTCGTTTCATAATTAAGTCATTTTTTAGTTTAATATATTTTATATTACGAAAACATAGCTTCTGGTCTAGCAGAAGAATTAGTCTCTTGCATTAAAACAATTTCATTAGAAGTAAAACCTGAACTACTTCAAAAATAAATATAGCAAATATTAATAGAGAACGTGAATAAATTATATTTTAAAATTTTCCTTGTTTACATCATCACAAAAATTGATTAGTTCTTCTTTAAAGTTTTGTTCAATTGAAATATTTGGTGTATCTATCATTTTCCATTTTGCAGTTATACATTGAAAATTAATCTTAATTTTATTTATTGTTATAAACAAATTAATTACTGGAGTATTTTCTATTTTAATGTCTTCTAAGCCTTTAACATCATAATTTTCCTTAATTTTATTTATAAAGTTATCTTTTATGTTTTTGTATAACTTCTTGTATATCATCATCTCATCTTTTAATATTTGATTTTTTGAGCAAAGATTTTCAAATTGTAAATAATCTTTATTTTTATTATTTATATAATTTCTTATAATAAATAAGTGAGTAGATTTCCAGTCTTTACTAGTATCTAATTCTTTGAGATATATTAACATATTTAATTGAATAATAGCACCACTTAAAGTTTGTATTAATAAATTGTTGTGGACAGTTCTACTCATATCATCTACGTAAGCTTTGGAAGAAGTTTTGTGATAAATATCATTTCTTAAAGTTGTAAATGGAATAATTACTTTTTGACCACTAAATTGTTTTTTATTCAATAATCTTTGATATGTGTATAAAGCAAATAAAGGTTTACTATTTTCAAAATTAGCATCAAAAATATTTTCGTTATTAAAGATAGACAAAAAGTAAGTCTGATCATCATTTAATTTTAATTTTAATACTGATTTTATAATCCAAGAAATTTTGTCAAAGAGAGAATATGCAAAGATGTCAACTATACAAAAATCTTCAATATCGTATTTTTCATTTTGTTGATACTTATAATTTAATTCTCTTACATAATAAAAATCTTTTAATAAGGACTCAAACAAATCTTTGTCAACATTATTTTTTATGTCTAAAATTTTGTCATCTACGCCCTCAAGAGGACATGTAGATCCTATCAATAGCCTATTGTATGGATTTAATATTTGTCTATTATTGATATAAAAAATCTTTTCAGCTCTATTTTCTTTGATTATCTCTTCAGGTATTTTATTATTTTGAATTTCACTAAAACTAAGTGGGAAAATATTTTTATCAAATTCCTTTTTTAATTCTTCTAAAATAGATTTTGTTGATGGACAATTATTTTCATTTATTCGCTGAATTAAATTTTTTATTTCAGTAATATTTTTATATGGAGTTATATAATTATAAATTGCTAGTTCTTCTAAAATTAAAGCCTTTAATACTAGGTGATCTTGATTTATAGATTCCTTGAAATTATATATTTCAATCATTTTTATGTAATCTAGTGCTTCAATAAAATTGTTCATTATGAAATAATAACGTGCAATATAATAATATATATTATAGTATAAATCCTCCTTTATGATATCTGAAATTTTTGGAATTTCTTCTTCACAAAAGAACATTAATTTAATAAATTCACTAAATTTCTGAATATTATTTTTATTTTTAAAGTCTTTTACAGAAACAAATTTTATTTCTTTTTCTATTTTTCTTTCAAAAACTGTGCAAGTAAATAAAACAAACAACATTTTAATGTCTTTTTCACAGTTTTGTGGAACATTAGTTATATCCCATAAGTTTCCATTAATATAATTGTTATAAAACGTATCTAAATCTACATCGCTAAAATTTTGATTATTAACAAAATTCATCATCTCATCAATTTTAATATTCATAACATCCCCCTTTTAGTTATATCAAATAAAGACAAAAAAGAAAATTATTTTCTCGTTGACAAGTTCTTACTTAGTTTTAAAAAATGGAAAGTCCCCAAAACTCAATGTTTTAGGGACTTGTGTTGGCGGAAGGCTAGGGATTCGAACCCCAGAATGCTCTCACATTAACGGTTTTCAAGACCGCCGCTTTCGACCGCTCAGCCAGCCTTCCAAATTGGATATTTATTTTTATAAAAAATATCGAAAAATATTAAGTTTTTTAGATAACTTTAAGACAGGAGAAACTCCCCAAATAATACTTTGATTGCTTTTAGAAATCTTTAATATTTTACCATATTGACAGTAAAGTGTCAAGATTTTACTCCCACTTTTTTATTTTTATTTATTGTAAAATTTAAAGATAAAAATTAAATTTTTACGAAATTGTTATTTGACAATTCCCCATTTTTTAATTATAATATATTAACTAAAAGTGAGCAATATATGAATGAAAGTATTAAAGTAATTAACAAGCAAGGTGTGGAACTTGATGGACATTTTTATAATGCTAACTCAAAAATTTGTATACTGCATATTCCTGGTTTTGGCGGGACTTTTGAGGGCTTGCCACAAAAAATAGGCGAATATATACAAAATAATAAAATGACTTATTTATGTGGATTAAACCAAGGTTCGTATCCTGAATATAAATTCAAACAGTATAACAAAAACGGCTCAATTACACTAAAACAAGGCGGAGGAATTTATGAAGATTTTGATGACTGTATTTTGGATATTCAGGCGTGGCTAGATTTTATTTCAGCAAATGATTTTGATAAAATTTACTTGCTTGGGCATAGTATGGGTTGCAATAAAATATTGCATTATTTAAGTATACACAAATGCAAAAACCTTTGCGGTTTAATCTTCCTTGCACCACAGGACTTTACTAATATTGTGGACAACCCTATTCACAAAGGTATGATTTTGGAAGCAGAAAAAAACTTAAACCTAGGTTTAAATAGCAAACTTCTTACAAATAAATTTTTAGGTTTTTCGCCTATATCCAGTTTTACTTTTGCAAATTTCAAAAACAACCCACATATACATAATTTTCAGTACAAAAATTTCAATTCTAATTTTGATGTTTTACAAAAAATTAATAAGCCGACTTTTGTGATTATGGGCGAAAAAGACCAAACCTTTGATGACTTGCAAGACAAGACTTTAATACCAAAATATTTTGAAAATATAGCAAAAAAAGTAAATGATTTTAGTTTCAAAATCATTCCAAATGCCCGACATACTTTCAAAACTACCAAAACGGAAGTAGCAAAAGAAATCGTCGATTTTATAACTTGTTCATCAAAAAATTAAAAAAATCTTATATAAAAATCTTGACTTTTTTATTTTTTAATCATAAAATAATATAGGCTTTCAAATATTATTGAAAATTTTATGGAGAAATTATGCAAAACAAATTTAATGTCTTGTTAAATAGCGCATTGTTGGACACATACAAGGTATGTGTATTTTGTGCTATTTAGATATTTGATTTGGTTTGTTTTTTTAAACCTCTCTATGCTAAATAGAGAGGTTTTTTATTTTTTAAGGAGTGAAAATATGAATACGAAAAAATATTGCCCACAATATTATAGGGCAAAAGAAAATTGTTTTGATTTTATAAAAAAAGATTATCCAAAACAAGCACCGATTTGGTGTAGTGTAGATTTAAGAGATGGTAATCAGGCACTGATAAATCCTATGGATATTGATAAAAAAATCGAGTATTTTAAAATGCTCGTAAAGTTAGGCTTAAAATTTATAGAAGTTAGTTTCCCTTCCGCCTCAAACACTGAATTTTTATTTACTAGAAGGTTGATTGAGGAAAATCTTATTCCTGATGATGTAACTATACAGGTACTGACGCAAGCAAGAAAAAATATTATAGAAAAAACTTTTGAAGCAGTGAAAGGAGCAAAAAATGTAATTGTGCATCTATATAACTCTACTTCAAAAACACAGCGAGAACAAGTATTTTGTAAAAGTAAAGAGGATATAATTAAACTTGCTGTTGATGGTGCAAAGTTATTAAAACAATTTGCTTGTGAACATCAAGGAAATATTAGATTTGAATATAGCCCAGAAAGTTATTCAGGCACTGAAATTGATTTTGCCTTAGATATTTGTAATGCTGTTATCAATGAAATTAATCCAACAAATACTAACAAGATGATTATAAATTTACCTAGCACGATAGAAAATTCTTTACCACATATTTTTGCTAGCAATATTGAATTTATGAATAAAAATCTAGCAAAAAGAGATTGCATAGAGTTGTCAGTGCATCCTCACAATGACAGAGGCTGTGCTGTTGCCACTGCTGAAATGAGTTTACTTGCAGGGGCGGACAGAATTGAAGGCACTTTATTTGGTAACGGCGAACGAACAGGTAATGTGGATTTGGTTACTCTTGGACTAAATATGCTAGCACTTGGTGTTGAACCAAATCTAGATTTTTCAAATTTAATGCAAATAAAAGAGACTTATGAAAAATTAACTGAAATGCAAGTCCCATTAAGGCAACCATATGCTGGCGATTTAGTATTTACCGCTTTTTCGGGTTCACATCAAGACGCTATTTCAAAAGGTTTACAATTTAGAAAAAATAATAATCAAACCACTTGGAATGTACCCTATCTGCCTATTGACCCAAAAGATATAGGGAGAGTCTATGAGGGTAATATCATTCGCATTAATTCTCAATCAGGTAAAGGTGGGATAAATTATATAATTAAACAGTTTACAGATAACGATATTCCTCTGGAAATACGAGAAAAATTTTCTTACCATATAAAAGGTATCAGCGATAACCTAAAAAGAGAATTAACCAGTCAGGAAATTTATTTTGAATATCAAAATTATGTAAAAATAGAAAAATAAAAAGGATTGACTTTCAATCTTTTTTTATGTTTAATAATATTAAAAAATAAGAATTACCAATAATGTTTCCAAATGTAAAATAATTATAAATCTAATTCTTTTATTGAAAAATATTTCATTATATGCTATCATAAAAATTATTAAATTTATAGTTTTAAAATATCAGGAGAAAAAGATGATTTATTTAGTTAGACACGGACAAACCGACTGGAATTTGCAAGGCATAAACCAGGGACAAACAGATATTGAACTCAACGAAACAGGTATAGAACAAGCAAAGATACTAGCAAACAAACTCAAAGATGTAAAATTTGATTTTGTTTTTGCAAGTTCGTTAAAAAGGGCTATATCTACCGCCCAAATTATTAGAAATCAAAAAATTACAATAGATAATCGCCTGATTGAAAGAGGCAATGGCGAACTGGAAGGTCGCAAAAATACCAAAGAATTAATTGACTTTGCCGACCCAAATGATACACGCTACGGAGTTGAGCCTCTGCCCGAATTTAGAAAACGCATAAATGATTTTTGGGACGAGATACTGAAAAAATATGTCCATAAAAATATACTCATAGTAACCCACGCAGGCGTAACAATGTATACGCAAGCCTATCTAAAAGGTGAATTTGAATATGCCGACTACACAAGTTACAAACTAAAAAACGGCGAGGTATTAGAAATCCCCATCTAAATTAAATAAAATATTTAACTAAAAAAGACTAGGTAACCCCTAGTCTTTTTTTTATTCACAATTACACCTTAAAAAAACTTCCACACCATTAAAAAGAACTTAGACATACAATCTCAAATATTTCAATTTGAGGTTGTAGACCCTTGTAATTTTAGGGTGTAATAAAACTATACAATAATTTTTGAAAATTGTACCAGTTTTTATTTCTATTTGACACGCAAAATTCCATTTTGTCTAAATATGACTATTACTTTATTTTTTTATAATCTAATAAATTGCTTTTTTTAACTAAAAAAATATGCTATAATATAGAAAAATTTATTAAGGATTTACTATGAATAATATATTTGTAATTACTGGACCTGCTGGCGTGGGCAAAAGTACTATTTCTCTCAAAATTGCTGAAAGTTTAGACAAAAGTGTTTTGATAGAGGGTGATGAAATTTATAATTTAGTCAAAGGTGGTTATATTTCTCCGTGGTTACAAAATAATCACTTACCTTTATTTTGGGAAAATTGTTTGGCTTTAATATTAAATGCTTTACAAAATGGTTATGATGTTGTTTTTAACTATATAATAAAGAAGAAAGATATCAAAAACATTAAAGACAAATTTCCAAATGCAAAAATAAAATTTATCGTACTCTTAGTAGACGAAAAGACTATTGTAGAACGGGATAAATTACGCCCACTAGACTGTCAAATGGGTGAGCGTTCTTTGATACTTCTAAAAAATATGAAAAATGAAAATTTTGAAAAAAATAATATACTGGACACTTCAAATATATCAATAGAAGAAACATTTACAGAAATAGTAAATAACGAAAGGTTTTTGATTTAATTATAGCCAGTTTTTTAAAAAACTCCCTCCAAAATTTTAAAACTTGGACTAAATAAAGGAATAATATATGTGGTTTGGAACATTTGGATTTTCTTATGTTGGCTTAATTTATTTAGCGATGATTACAATACCAAATTTGATTTGGGCAAAACATAAACCCAAAAATTACGATCCAAAAAATGAGAATCGAGTTTTAGGTTGGTTTGAAAGAATTGGACAAGTATTAGTAACTAGCATCGTTTTAATATTTAGTGATTTCAATTTAAAACCTTTTACTTATTGGTCAATTTGGCTAATTGTTTCATTTCTTATAATGATAATCTATGAAATATGGTGGATTAGATACTTTAAAAGTGATAGAAAATTAGGTGATTTTTATAGTTCTATTTTGGGTATACCGGTTGCTGGTGCTACTCTACCAGTTTTAGGATTTTTGTTACTAGGTGTATATGGGCAAAATATATGGCTCATTATCTCTAC